>JACCDO010275443.1_pt1 | contig 44798 bp, 37 predicted proteins | sample 7446101 | NCBI WGS metagenome assembly JACCDO01 (sample SAMN15323440, study PRJNA562643) | freshwater metagenome | isolation source: river surface water | place: USA:Blue River Watershed | collected 2017-08-16 | reverse complement strand
GGCGGTATCTATGATTATCATTCATTCTTTCATCTATTCATTGACTCTGCAGTCACCACTCTACGGGAATGCTTAGAAGAATGGTTATATCAAGCATCCAACACTCTACATTCCAAGCCATTTGAGGATTTTACTAACTATATGCCAGGTGAAATTCTTATTAATTCAATTCATAAAATTCGTTGGAGTATCTCTTCCAACAAGGGTTTAGGTACTCCTGGATCAATTTATGTCACAAATTATCGCATAATTCTTATTAATGCACGTAAAAACAGACAAATGAAAGCGAGATTACACACCCAATTTGATTCACCTGCTTTTTTTAATATTATGACTATCCCATTAAGTACAATTTTTAAAATCCAACTAGTTCAATCAAAGAACATAATATTACACACCAAAGACACCCGCGTATACCGCATAACTCTGTCGCAACCGGACATGTTCTCCTCCAAAAGCGAGTCACTTGTGCAAACAATACAACAAATAGCATTTCGTCAACAAGGTTCTAATCCTAATACACTTTTTTTTGCTTATAAATATAGAAAAACATTTCATTTTGACGGTTGGATCTTGAGTGACATCATGCGCGACTACACGAGGCAGGGATTAGCTGCATCAAAGGAGTGGAAAGTATACGATAATAGTGATTGGAAATTTGCTGAAACATATCCAAAGTATATTGTTGTACCTGCAATTATGACAGATTCGGATGTGAAAGAAGCAGGTTGCTTTCGAAGCAAGAATAGACTACCTGTTATCACCTATAAAAGTGGTTATAGCAACGCGGTACTTACACGCTCAGCGCAGCCATTAGTAGGATTAACCCTACGAAATAGTACTTTTGATGAGATATTATTAAATCTTTATCGGGTGAAAGGAGTGAATGATGCAACGGCTGAAGCTGAAAGACCAACAAAATTTTATATATTAGATGCTCGTCCTGCATCTGCTGCATATGCCAACACCCTGCAAGGTAAAGGGACCGAGGATGCATCGTCATACAAGCACACTGAAATGATTTTTTGTAATATTGATAATATTCATGAAATGAGAAACTCAATAACCAAGTTAAGTAAGGCGTTACATCACCAGCTAAGTCCTCCTGATAAGGACTCGGGCCCTAATCAGTGGTTATCAAAGCTTGATGACTCTAAATGGTTACATTATTTACATTTAATACTTTTGGCATCAATACTTGCAGCAGAAAAAATACATTTAGAGAAGGCATCAGTGCTTATTCATTGCAGTGATGGCTGGGATCGCACTCCTCAAATCTGCGCGTTAACTCAGATATTATTAGACCCATATTACCGGACTATTGAAGGTCTCGCTGTTGTTATAGAGAAGGACTGGTGCTCTTTTGGTCATAAATTTCAAGAGCGATGTGGACACGGAGAGGACGAGCGACACCGACCTGATGAGCGAAGTCCCGTGTTCATTCAATTCTTGGATGCATTATATCAACTTCTATTACAATTTCCAAATACATTTGAATATAACGAACAATTGCTGCTATTTATTGCGGACCACGTACACTCATCACTATTCGGTAATTTCTTGGGGAACACCGACCGCGAGCGGCACTTGGACCTGGAGGTGACGGATAAGTGCCAATCCATATGGTCTTATGTCTTCGATAATCTAGAAACATTTAAGAATAAAAGTTTCAAACCATATGAACTTCCTATTTGGCCGAATCCATCCGTTACTAAAGTCGCCATATGGCATCGTTACTTTTGTCGATGGAACGTGGAGTGTCATCCTAACTCATTATCAGGTGAACAATATCACGATGACTGGGGTAACGGCTATGAAACCTCGGAGGTATATCAACAGGACCATGTGACATCTAGCTATCACATTTCACCGGGGATTAAGGAGGAAGTCGTACGTCATCAGCGTGTGAATCCACTAGACCGCAACTAACTAGGTGGGTCAAGTTACAACTATAAAAGTATTTACAATAATTATTTTTTACAATAAATTTCGCTTATTTTCTTTATTTCCGTTTTGTTTGTTTTGATCTTCAACCGGCGACTCACTGGTTGTATCCAATGCCGTGCTCCGGGTGAAGAGGGATTGAGGGAGAAGCTTGTATATAGATTCTGCTTTTACTAACTTATTTAAATCTGTTATTATTTTATTCCAATCTTTGATAGCCTCCTGCACTGATTCACCGACATAATCAACTTGTTCATTAACTTGAGTGAGTGAGTGTGTGAGTGAGTGAGAGTGAAAGTAAGCGAGTGAATGAGTACCTTGATCAGTCATCTGCTCAATAAATACCGTTGTTCTTTGCGCCATAGAGGTAGTTGGCAATTTATCCGTTATAAGTATCTTCCGCCCTACTTTTATCAAGTCTTTCACATTGTTGGTGATCAGTTTGACCTTGTCGGGGTCCGTTATCATACTCGACAACAATGGTGATAATTCTTTGTCAATTTTTGGCAGAAACTCCTTGACAATATACTTGTCAATAACTTCCAATGGTTGATTTTGTAAATTCTCAAGTTCTGCTTGTAGAAAAGGGTCCATATTCCATTGTAAAGATGACAAAAATTGTAATTTAGAATCCAACTCAAGAATAGTTGTGTTGGCTATGTCTTGTAGCACCGGTGGTAACTTTAATGTGTTTGTGTTAACCTCACGTTGCAAGAGTTCAGATGCTATAAGTACTAATACACCTAATAATGCAGAATCAGGTAAGGTTTTGATTACTTTTTTTCCTAATTGATGAACTACTAACACAGGAGGTTGCCCAACGATAGTGTTGTTTTTACTTAAAGGAAAGTATGGTTTACCATCCAGTATAGGCTGGTACATCTCGGATGCTGAAATAACCCCAGCGCCAGCTGTAAAATCAATATACATATGCGCTTTCATATTTTCAATAGTCTCCAATGTTGAACCGATTCTACCTAGAACCTTTAGCCAATCAATTGCGATACCTTTTCTGGCATGAAGTGGCTTTATACTCCTTGAAGGACACTGTTGCGGTATATATGAGTGTTTGTATATAGTATTTTGTGTGGAACTTGGTGTGTAAATAGACTGGGGAATGGATATACGCAACAATGACACGTAACTCCTAGCCAACCCAATACACAATAGCCATATGAGAAGACAACCAAAGCGCACACTCATTGCAACAGCCAAATTATTTTTCATGATCACCTAGTTACCGCGTTTTAATTATTCATTTTAAAGCTTTATCTTCTATTTGTTTTGTTCGCTGATTTCCTCGTTTCCTCTTCAACGAACGCATCATCATCATCCGGGACCGGCTTTATCAGTCGTTTCCTTTACTGAATTTAAAGTCTTTACTCAAGTTAATGCAACCAATTGTTAATATTGCCAACTATGCATAGAACATCTTTTAAACTAGGCAACTTAATACTTAATGAGAGTTTACGGCACCGGTACTCTCTCGCTCAAAATCCAAGGAAGACTTCCGAAGAAGACTCTTAGAAGAGCATCCGTTGTTTTATTCGTTGTTGCTGTCATGTTAGACGGCGACGACGTCTTGAAGCTAGGTGCTGAGGCACTTGACTTGATTAACAAAGCAATCTACTTCGATACATCTGGCGGTAATATCATTGCAGCCTGTGATTACTACGACTTGGCAATACTTAATATAGATGAAGGTAGCGATGCATGTATTATACACATATTAATATACCCTTGACTAACTATTCTCCTGTTAATAGTATTGAATAAGCTGCCATCACAAAGTAAGGAGTGGCGTCAGCTGATAGAAATTAGAACAAAATATGATGATAGATTAGAGTTTCTAAGAGAATTAGAAACCAATAAACATGACACATCCAACGATGTGATACCACTAAACAGTACGAAAAAAGGAGATTTTCACTTTCTAGGATTAGCATCACCATCTGGTAAAAGTAGAAGACAAAGTCAAGTTGCTTTTGAGGATTTACACCTTAATAACAACGATACTATCGACACCGGCGATAGACTTACCAAACCGTCGAGTGCGGTAGAATGCCCGTACTGGCAACTACGAATTATCAAACAGACTATACTCACTGGGGGTTATATCACCCCAAATGTATACATACCGAAAGTTATGTGGTCACAAATTGGCCTTAAATTTTCTGGTTTATCTGCAAAAACAATTGCATTTCAAAATATTATACAGATTCTAACGTCAAACACTGGCTCTTTGCAGCAACCAGACACGTTGATAGAGAGTATAAAGGAGAATATAAGCGACGAGACAGCTCTCAACGAAGTGGCAACCCAGTTTCAAGCGGCATCATCATCTATGAAAAGTATTCATGACGATTTGATTGCATTACAAAACCACTTATCGAAACCATTTCCTTTTATAAAAGAAGTGCAACTTGAAGAGGCAGTTGAGTCGCCAGAGACACCACCAACTTCTTCAGTTAGTTCACAAGTTTCTCGACTAACTAATATGGCTATTGCACTTGGTAAAAACGTCAAGAAATACGCTGAAGTAGGGTATCAACGACTGGGCACTATCCCAACTCGCGTCTCTGAAGACGAGTTTGCCGCGTATACGCTACTCATCTGTAACATGTGCGATCAGTGCCAATATCTAAACTCCTGGTACACTTGTACTCAAAGTTTACGAGATATTATTGCCAAAAGTTCTAGTATTATCAAGGATGCAACATACGACACACTAGTCAAATACTCAGAGAAAATATTGGAGGATTTGCACTCAATTTCTATATTTATGCGGGACGTGGTGTGCGAGATCTTGTTACGCGATATTGAGTCCCTAATGGAAAGATATTTAAATAAAATGAGAAAAAGTTTTAGTCGAATGTACTGGGATTTGATTGAGAATGAATGAGTATGTGGTTATGTGTATATGCAGCAACGGTTTGGGTGTGTCGATACCGGTGCAACATGCAGCAAAAAAATTGGTATACATTGTATATAATTCAGATACATTATAAAGCTATTTTTATTTATTCATTTCTTTTTTTTCTCTTAAGTTTATCTAATTCCCGCCAAACTGCATCATCACCACCACTACGTCTAACGTCATACGCACGGCGCCATGTGTTGGGTTCCTTGTAATCACTGCGAGAGTCACTAAACTCATCATTGTCATTGAAGAAGTCATCTTGATCTATATCACGTCCACGGGACTCGTAAGGAGAGTAGCTGTAGCCAGATCGTTGCAACTGATCGATACAATTATCTATTTCACTTTTTAATTCTAATATTTTTTGATCTAGAAATTTTACTTCTTGTATTTGAAATAGTCGTTGTTCAATTGCAGATGGATCAGTTACTTCTCCCCAGTCCCGATTATCAGTCACTAATGCATCCATCTTGGTATCACGCTCATTTTGAAGTATTTCTAATTTTGCTTTGAGGCTAAGAAGGGAAGAGTTATCATCAAATGTTGGAGCGGTATAGTAGGTCTCCCATTTTTTCTCATTTTTCTTTGTTTCTTGTTGTTTTGGTCTTGATTTGTACACTTTGTTGAAGTTACTATCATAGGTGTAGTCATCGTCATCATAGTCTGAAGGATTATTTTCTCTTTTGTATTTATCCCCTTCTGATTCAACAAAATTCTTAAATCGAGAAGATGTTGTACCAGAATTACCTACAAATGGAGATGTAATATCATCTACACCTGTTGTATCTTTTGTTGGTTCTTGTCTTGATGATGATTGAGTTGGCGCTGATTTGCCAACAGCTTTTTTTCCAGTCAATCCTTTTTGTCTTTTCTTATCATACATAGCTCTCAAGTTTTCATCTTTTAATACTTTATAAGCAGCATTAATAACCATCATTTGCTTGTTGCATATACTTTTTTCCGCTTCACTTTCCTTTCTATCCGGATGAAATAAAAATACAATTCTATAGTATGATTTCTTAATTTCCTTAAAACTGGCGCTTGCATCAACTTCTAGCACAGAGTAATAGTCCTCATCAAAATCGCCTTTGGGGAATGCTTTGGGATCCCAATGAAACTCGTCAGAAGACATTCCGCGAGCTAACTTATATCTTCCTTGATAAAAAGGCCTAGTGTATCCATGAACTTCGGTATAATAGACACAACAATACAACAGCAACACGGCAGCTACCGTGCCAGAATGGAAAAAACAGGTATAGATCATAATTGCACGTAAAGTGCCACGACTGTTTCTTGAATTTTTTAAAAAATTTTCTTGCTCAGAATTTTAGTACCGGTATGTAATGTCAGACATCTCATGCTATATTTGAAGTGTTTACAGACAATAGAGGAGCAGAGAAGCGCAGAAGTACGAGGCTTAGGTCTATCATTACTTATTTTCATCCAATATAAGGATAAACTTCAAAATTACACCACCGGTACGGCAGGAACATTGAAGAACAAAGGATTCCGAAGGAAATTGTCAGTACTCAGAAGAAAACAATGAAAGCAATCCTTTTTCTCTGCTTTCTTCTCTCCGTAGTCAGCTACCGTCCTTGGTATAGCTTTGATGGATGCGATGTTCTACTGCCCGACAATCGTCTTCCTACTTCTATTGTTCATTTTGTAGGTGGATTTATCGCTGGTTCACAAGCTCCTATTGCATATAATAAAATAATTAATGGACTTGCAGATGCAGGACATGCAGTGGTATGTACACCAATACCAGCAGTAGCTACAAATCATGGAGAAATTGCAGGAAATATTATCAATTTATTCAGCAATTGTTACAATAATAAACTTACTGAAATAATTGGTGTAAATAGTATAAGAAATGTACCTGTTATTGGTTTGTCCCACAGTCTTGGTGGCAAACTAATGGCATTGCTTTGCTCTAGGAAGGAGGACCGAAAGAGGCTCCCATATAGATATGGGAATATATATTTATGCTTTAATAATTATGGAATAAAAGAGAATATGGAATTAATGTCATCTCAAGCAAGTGCATTATCACCAGAAATAGGTAAGATTGTAGATACTGTTGTGAAAACTATAGAGTTTCAATCAATTGCGGATGCACTACAAGGTAATGGATTCAATGCTCAGCCATTTATCAAAGATCTTGTCAAAAATGATCTATTGAAAAGTGTTACTGATCGAGTAAGTAACATAGTTAGTCAATCAACTGCTGCTACAACCGAGTTCAATAAGATTAATTTCACCCCATCACCAACAGAGACACTGCAGATAATAAGAGATGGATATAATATACAAAAGAATGTGTTAATAAAGTTTAAAGATGATAATATTGATCAGTCAGATGACTTGGCTCGTGTATTGTACCACCGAGCGTGTGATATCAAGACGATAACACTACCAGGTAACCATATCACGCCCAACACCATCACTCAGTCAGAAGACAATCAACAAGAACTGTTCCAACAAGAATTAGTTTCATTAGTGAATAGCATGTCCATGAAAGCATGGGATGATATCAACGAGGTGGAGAGCAGACGGTTCTACTTACCCCCTACAGTATCTTCAATAGATTTTGATAACGACAACATCTAAGTTGATGGCAAAAACAACTGTATTAAAGTATACATAATGGATTTAATTTGTAAAAATACACCAAATAAAGATACATCCATCTAGTCCAACACTCACAAGTTGTCGGTCGTCGGGACTGAAGGTCAGCTTCGTTACAGTGTTGGAGTGGCCTCTCGCGCTGGCGACTTCTTCGCCCGTCGAGTAGTCTAATAACCTTATAACTCCAGCGGTTCCTCCGATGGCAATGTATTTACCACTGTTTGATCTCGCAATACTTTTTCCTTCATCTGATTCAAGTGAGTAAGTAAGTAAGTGAGTGAGTAAGTAAGTGAGTGAGTAAGTAAGTAAGTGAGTGAGTAGGTACCTGTTTCACCATCAATATACTTCTGATAACTAGGTTGATCTGCTTGTTTATTCCAATATACAACTTTACGTTCTTGTCCAACACTCAATATATGGGATTCATCTTTAGATATAACAACACTATTAATGCCTCCCATACGCTGCATATGGCATTGAGTTCTTCTTTCAGATCTTAAATCCCACTGTAATATGCATCTATCTCTACTAGCTGATACAGCAATAGTATCATCATCAAATAATGTTAAAGCAGTTACTCTATTCACATGCTCTTTTAAATGTGATATTAATTCTCTTGATCGTAATTCCCACAAACGTACGTCACCTTCAGGACCACCAGTTAATATAAAACGTTTATTATGACTGAGGCATAGAGCCGTTACACCACCAATATGTGCATTCTCTATAAACCATAAACTTTCACCTGTTTCTGCTGTATGAGCAAGTACTGTACCATCACTCCAACCTGAAAGAATACAATCAGCAAAAGCAAGACATTGTGGCACAACACCTCTTTCTTGCTCTCTTCTAGCAGTAGCTGTTGCAATGATTGCATATTCATTAGTATCCCATACACGAATAGTTCCATCAACTGATGCAGTAGCAAAACGATCACAATCATTCGGTGGAAATGCAACATCAACTATTGCGTTAGTATGACTCTCTGATATTATCATATACTTCATTGTGGCAATATTCATTCTTGCAATGGTACCGTTAGCTGTTGAAGCTAATATTTCTAAATTATCAGGACTGAATGACATACCAAGTACTGGACTATCAAATTGTACTTGACCTATAAATTGTGAATTTAAATCAAATATTTTTATGGTGCAATCTCCACACCCAATTATAACGGCTTTATCACTTGCTAATATTGAATCTAATCCTTTTTTAGTAGCTTGTACCTTAATGAGTGAGTAAGTGAGTGGAATGAGTAAGTAGTACGGGATAAGAATGAATGAAGTACCGCTTGTAATATCTTTTGCTGTTTCACTGCTGCAATGACATAATCACCAGAAGAAGTAGCACCATATATATACTCATAATCACTAGAAAAAGCAATAGCTGAAATATAACGAGTTACTGTTGCACGTGCATCACCAGTTAACTTCACACCTTCTAAATCACCATTATATGGATTTAATTTCCATAGATATATACCATCTTTACCAGCAGTAGCAAGTTGGTAATCATCAGTGTTTCGCCTCTTAATATCCTTAACAAAGCCACCAAACAATACACATGATGTTCCTTCTGATATTTTGGTATTAGCGGCGATTATACAACCATTAGATAAATCCCATAATAATAGCTTGTGATCACCACCTATTGTTGCCAATACTTTATCATCATGTGAAAAAGCAACACCTAAAATATTATTATCATGCTCTTCAAAAGTATATATAACTTCTTTTGTCTCTACACTCCATATATGTACATTACTATTCCTTCCACATTGCCCACTTGCAATGTATCTACCATTATGTGATACTGCAATTGCCGTAATCCGATCATCATGCCTATAAGTAAGAGAGTATAAACAAGAGAGTAACAACTAAAACACAAGAATAGACAATGTATATATTGCAACTCACCTTTGAAGGAATGATTGGGCAGATGGATCTATTAAATCACCAATAACCACATTGCCACCCGCAGAGAATACGTAACGGGTGCCATCAGGGTGATAAACCGCCCCATTACTTATAGGATTTGACCCAATAAAGCGCTCAAACTCCAATGAGGCGCTCATTCTTTTTATTCTTGTTCTTTTTTTTTAACCGTCTGAAAATGGCCGGTACTCAAGACCGGTTTATGAATTTGAAGTCAGAATTTGCCGTCGTTAGCTAGGCACGCCATAGTCAGGCACTACTACTGCTTGTTATAACTATCGCTACAACAGAACCTGATGGTGTTGCATACCCTTGAACTAACCATGTAAAATCCGAACTTCAACATCACTAACCGGTCCCAGGGCAGTCGAATAAAGTAAAATAATAATAAAATTATATAATAAATAAGACAAATAGATAACGAATAACTACATTATGTTATATGCGCAACGCGCATTTCATGCTAAAAAAACTCAACTGTAAAAACAGTAAAATACCGCGATCTCGGCCTCACATAGCTGTGAGTAACTTGCTTCCACTGCGGAAAACAGACGACTTAGAATATTTTTGATCGAATTTTTGTATTTAAAATTTGATTTTCATGAATTTCTTGCATATTATCGACACTTAACCCCGATAACTCCAGCATGTCAGAGGTAATAACGGCATCCATAAGGATGCGAGCAGAGCCGCCGCTGCACTGCAAGAGGATATTGATACGACGAAACTTGACAATTTCCCCTGTACTTACGTAGCCGTTACTATCCATCAACGACCTGAGATAAGTATCTTTTGCTAGATTTTCATCACTAAAATAATATTCTATTTGATTTCGCACTAAAGATAGTATGTCAACGTCGTTATACATGGGATATCCGTTACCAACAGGTGACTGAGGCAGCACTGGAATAGGTGGGGATAGTGGCATCATCACCTGACCCATGTGCTCCATATAGGGATTATAGTAGATCATTGGTGGTGTACTTGATGGTGTAATGGCACCGTTATTGTAGTAAATATAATTATCATATTGTGGTGCGATTATAGCTGGATTAGGTGGGAATGTGGCGTTGTTATTGCTGTATCGGCGTCTCTGCTCAACAGGCTCTTCCTCTTCAACAGCTACGTGGTCATTAGTGTCCTCATTAGTGAGACCTTTTGTTGTTATATTCTCACTTTTCTCTACATTTTTTTGAGGTAAAAATGTTTTCTTCACACCATTCAACGGGCTAACAGGGTGGATACTCAGCGCTTGCTTGAGAAGCGTGCTCCTATCATTAGTAGGACGCACTGGGTTGTGTTTTGGTTGCTGTTCATTCACAACATGGTTATTTTCAGTGCTTCTATTACTATCACGTCGACTTACTTGCTTACCATGTGATGGGTTACTAGTGGACTTGCCTTTCTTTTTTGATGAAACTTGCCACTCTTCTTCATTATCTGAGTAATATAATTGCAAGTCATCGTTACTTGTAGATGCCGAGGGAGCATGCACGGCATCCGAGTCACGTGACGCAGACGAGAGAGTGGCATCGGCAACAGGTGATGTTGCGACTGGAGTAACTGACGTAACATTTTTTTTCCCCGGAAAATTATTGGTTTTAGTTGTTTTTTTCTTCATTTTATGATCTACTACTTTACTAGCTGCTTTAACGGATTTATTAGATTTGGTACTCGACTTATTTGAATTAGAAACCACCTCGGTCTTGGATATCATCAGATACTTGTAACACGCGCCACCACTAGCAAGTAGTATGATAACAACAATGAGCTGGTTGCTTAACAGACTACTCTTACTAGACGGCTTCTCTTTACTGGTGTTGCTTCCTTCGTTATTCGTGGTTTTTGTGTTCTCAGCACTGCTCGCTCCAGTTGCACGTGATGTTGTGAAGTGAGAAACTTTCTGATTACTTTCCCAATACACCACCAATTCATTGAATATACTAAGGATGTTTGATCGTGATTGAAATCCCATAGGTGCTGCGAGGTACAACGCTGTTTGTTGGTGATTATTATACTCATTGGCGATGGTGGAGATGCCTTGGTTGATGGTTACATTCATAAGATCGAGATAATAAGTTGCTTCAACCTGTATTTCGCCTTTTAACGCATCAACCAATGAAGCCATGAACAACACCACCATGTTGGTATTGAAGGAGCTATTACTACAGCTATCAGTACCATCGCTACTATACTGTGTGCTATTTACACATAACTGTGTACTCTGTGTGTAATAAGTATCCAAGTCATCACTAAACTGTTTGTCATACAGCAGCATGTCGCTGTCTAACATGTGCGTTGCGCTCTTATATACCTTCAATTTCTGATATTTACTCTTGGATTCTAACAATTCCATGATGAAAGAAATCAATTTTAATCGTAATTTTAGCATGAATAACCAAGAGTTCTTTGTTTCATCAGCAATAAAGGTTACAACGTTTGGCGCTTGTTGTAGTGTCTCATATAGCGATGCAACAGTTGAGTTATGGTTGTAAGTGTTGGTATAGGCATACTTTATCCAAGGTAGTCTCTCGTCAATAAGCGATTCTAAACGCGTTGATTCAGGATAATACGTTGGATGCATTGACCCATATGGTAATACACAATACAACCACGACTTGCTTGCATCAATTGATTCATTGAAATGGGTACCAATATTCCATATAGTAGGACAACTAGATGCTAGCTTCCCCATTCCAACGATATGACTCTCATTCAACACATGTAAATATCCTAATAACACATTAGAAACAGCTATATTGATTTGCATTTCATGGTATATTTGTTGATAACTAGCGGAATATGTATGTACTTCATTCTCAATTTTTGATACAATTATAGTCCAGCGATCAATTATTGTTTGTAATCTTTTAGCTTCAATACTTTCTAAAATAATTCCAGATTGACTTGAAGTCATTGCCAAAACATCAGAATTTACATTTTTTATCAATAAATCTAAGCTATGGTAAAGTCCAACAACAGCTTTTTGCTCTGCTTGTAATGAAAAAGCATCATTACCTCGACTGAGCTTCAAACAAGATACTCGTCCCGTTATCGCCGCATACAATACAATTAGCCCCCAAAATGTATACATTATGAATGATTATGCCTTTGCAACAATGCTCACTCGTAAAATATAGCTCGTCTCATCTAGACGCATGCCACGCACTTATCGCGAAAATGGTATAAACAGATGCTACTGTTGAACCAGAAGGTTCCTCTGACGCATTTGGTTCCTGTTCACATGATATAAAGCACTATTATAGCATTTGGTGACTTGCTTGACATCAATATACATATAAATAATTAAGGTTTTTAACATATTACTGCTTACTCAACGCAGTAGGAACTAAACTTTTTAATAAGCATGTAAAATGCAAACATAATATTGATTGTGAATGTAATTGTACTTATGTATTACTATTTTCTCTCGCTAGCTACTTACTACTTACATTAACTTCACTATATATGTCCTTCTTGAATATGTGCTTTATCTATCCCGACTCGTGCTGGCATGCATACTTACTCATCGACAGATCATCGGGGAAAAGCTGCCATCTCTATAAATAAATGTTTCGTTTTTCACTAGAACTGTTGTTTCTTGCATCATTATGTCTGGTAGTAACCTCATTCAGACCATCAGCAACACGTTATTTACATATGGTTGTACCTATGCAACAATCACGTGATGGAAACTTTCAGCGACAACAACGTCCACAGATACCATCTGTACCAATTAATGAATACATTAAAGCAGACAGAGTACGATTAATTGTACCAGGCAACGAAACAGATACAGATGGCGAACAATCAGAACTTATGTTAGGAATATTTTCAATTAAAGAAGCATTAGAAAAAGCTGAAACTTATAATCTTGATTTAGTATTAATTAACGATAAAGCAGATCCACCAGTGTGTAAAGTTATTGATTATGGAAAATTTAAGTATTCACAAGAAAAGAAAAAGAAAGAAAATATGAAAAAACAAATTAAAATGGAAATAAAAGAGGTTAAAATGTCATATAAAATAGATCAACATGATTTTGATGTACGTATGAGAGCAGTGCAGAAATTCTTAGCTGATGGAGATCGTGTGAAGGTAGTAGTACAGTTTAAAGGACGAGAAATGCAGCATAAGGATTTAGGACGTGATTTATTAATGAAAATCTATCAACCTATAGAAGAGACAACGGTTATGGAGAGTGCACCAAAAGTAGAAGGAAGAGCAATGTCGATGTTGTTAGGAAGCAAGAAAGTTGTTTAAGGTGAAATACCTTGATCATATATGTATATATAAACAAATACTTTTTACAATAATTACGATAATATTCATATAAAGCCATTACTTGGTGGTCGAAAATGATCAGGATTTGGTTCACCAGGAAACGTGCGTGGGATGTTACCACGTCCTCGTCCTCTTCCTCTTCCAATCATACCATTATTACCGAAGTCAGGTCCGTTGGGACCAACAACAGGTCCAAATGGATCAAAACGTGGTTGAGGTAAAGTACTATCAGGAAACGGATTCGAATTTGGAGGGTAAAAGTAAGGATGTCCAGGCCCAATTTCACTTCCTTGACCTGCAAATGGATCGGTATTTTGGGGGTAAAAGTATGGATGATCAGGTCCAATTAAGTTACCTTGATAGTTCATATCTATTGATGGATATGGATTACGAAATATATTGTTTTCAGGAAATGGATTTAAATCACGTTCACCGATACTTGGTGCTACAGCGACTGGTGGTGGGTTAGTGCGATGTAACATGGGAACCTCATTAGCAAAAATTTTATCAGTATTTTCAATGTTTTGTTGTGCGGAATAATTGTTTTCAAATAAAGTCTTATACTGGTTAGGGATATCATGAGATGATGGTTTATTAAATGTTGGAAATATTTCTGAAAGCAGTGAAGTAATTAGCACATCTAATGAATCAACATTTTTGTAACATTTTGGTATTGATTCCTCAGGTACATAATACTCATCGAAACGAATAACAAAAGACGAACCTAACCCACTATTATCTCTTAAACTAATTTCAACTTTTCCTTCATTAGATGATTCTATCTTCATGAACAACAATGTCCCTTTTCTCTCGGAGTGTTTATACATAAGCTTTGTTTTAGCATATTCCCATTTATTAGGTAAAAAACAACCTTTTGCAAGATCTTTAATTGGAGCAGCAAAGCCTGGTACCGAATTACCATCTTCATATGCACATATCAATTCCTTTTCTAATAGTAGGGAGTGCAAGAGAAGAAAAAGTGATTCTTCACGTGATTTGGGCACTATACCACTAGCGATGACACGATCAACACTAGAACTAGAACTCATCTTGTAACAATTTAAATATAAAAAGCAAACGATGCAATACTTTCTTTAACGTGCAGATTACTACTTACAAACGAGTAAATGATTTCCTTTTCTTTCTCTCTAATTTTTCTTTTCGGCGAATCCCAAAAAGGCCGGTTTATTCAGTCGTGATCTTTTAAAGTTTGAAAGACATTAAAAGAGTAATAGCGAGTGATTGAGAATGAACTAATGCGATATTTCGACTTATTCTACAAAAGATTCTCGAACGAAATCGAGATTTCAACTAAATAGTGATGGGCCGGGGATGCAGAATCAGCGTGATTCAAGTTGCCCCAAATAAACATACCAACACAAACACCCGAAGATGCAGCAAGAAGCGAAGAATAAGCGAGTGCGCACATCCGATGAGGAAATATCTGTTTGCTACCTAGGTAGTATTGGTTCTTTTGCTTATTTAGCCGCTAAGAATAACTTTAGTTCGTCGAATAATATAACTTATTTGTCGTCGCATAGTTATAAGGATGTGTTTCACCAGGTTGAGCGTGGGGCATGTCAGTACGGTGTTATACCACTCGAGTCTTCGACGCATGGGACTATAGTTTTTGTGTATGATCAGCTATTGAGATGCCACAATACTATTACTATTGTTGGGGAAATGGGTCAAATTGAAAATCACTGTTTAGCTGGACAAATTAATATGGCAGTTAATGATTATGATGTAACCGAAGTAATTTCACACCCACATATACTTGATTGCTGTAGCGACTTCTTAGATTCAATTGACTCTAAAAGATTAAGCATTAATAAATCAGGAATAATAAGAACTGCAAGTGTAGACTCAACAACTGCATGTATTGAAGTAGTCAATAATACAAATAAAAATTGTATTAAAGCTTGTATATGCTCCAAAGAAGCCGCCATCGCTAATGGCTTGGCAATCATAAGCAACGGTATCGGAAATGATAAGAATGCAGAAACAAGGTATATAATAATAGCAAAAAAAATAGAAAATAATTCAACGACTGCACTTGATCCATTATTATTAAGAAGCCACCGAGACGCAATTCTGTCATCTCCGGCATCACATTCAACAGCATTATCACACCAAAAAGCATCAATTGTATTGGCTCTAAAAAATATTCCAGGATCAATATTTAAAATGTCCAGCTGTTTTGCATTACGTGATATTGATATAATAAAGATTGAAAGCAGACCCGCTTCTGTTGCTATCGGCCTACAATCAGTGCCTTCGGAGGCGCGTCCATTCACGTCTAAGCATTGGAATTTAGTGTTTTATGTTGATTATATGTTGACCGACAATGCAGCCACAAATCAAGCATTACTAGCGAATCTTAGTGAGTACAGCTTGTGGGTCATTGAACTTGGAACCTACTATTCAAGATTAAGAAAGATTGAATCCTCGCCGCGAGAATGGGGTACTCTTATTGATGTATTAGCCACTGCATAGAAATTGTATGCCATTATTGCTTCAGAAGAAAGTAGTGTAGTGTATTTGTGTCTTGTTTTCTAGATTATTACATTATTACAAACCTTTATTTGCTTTGAGTAGAATTGAAAGAGGTAGACAGCTCTAACGAGTCATCATTCTCTTCGCTTTGCCACAAATTATTAAATGGTGAAATATCTGAGCGACGAGATGCCGCACTAGCGATGGTATCAGTCATTTCTTTTGTTGCAGGTGTCGACATTGCTGCTGCTTGATTCTCGTAATCATCTGCTTTATCGAACACCACACTAGCAGTAACCTCTCTTGTCTTCACCATATTACCTTCCGAGTCAATGGTTTTATCTAAAAAATCACCACTTCCTGGCTCAGAAATATCACTCTCATTCTCACATAATTGAGAGTAAGTGCCTGTCTTATTGAAATCGTAACTGCCAGTTACACTGAAAGTAGGAATCATGGTGCTACCAGTCGTTGAAAAATCAGATATTGTGACACTTGTACGCGTTTCATGGTCAACAACTGGTGCAACCAACACAACACTACTACTGGACTCCGTCACTGTTATTACTTCAACAGTTACTTTTGATTGAACTTCAAATGGTACCACATCATCAACTTCGGTGAACTCTTCAACACTTAAAACTGGCTCAGCTGCCACCTCCACCTCATTGCTAGCGGCAACATCGTCTGCTATTACACTTGTGTTATTGTCTCTAGTTTGCTTAATTTCGTTGACAAAATCATCGATTCCCTCTTCATTCGAACCATCACTTCTATTGTCATTGTACCTAGAAAATGGCTGCGCATCCACTTGCGTACTAACTTGATTTAGGATCATTTTAGTAGACAATTCGCGAAGAGCAACCCTTATCTCCTGCAACAATTCGTCCTTCATGCGCATGAACTTCTTGTTCTCATCCTGTTCATTATCATCTTCAAGTCGTCCAAAATGAATTTTTTGTTCAATTTTACGATTTAAATCATTGATTTCTCTAACGATTTTCCCTTCCAATTGATTGTTACTATCATTTATTAATGACAAAATCTCACTAGTATCCGCTTGCTGTTGCACTGGTTGCCGTAGGACTGATCGTTGTTCAATTATCATTGTCTCCAATGACTTTACATCATTTACTAACTCATTTTGCTTTAGTAAAATCTCAGAAATATCTTGTTTTAGTGGCTTAGAGGACTCCATTTTCACAATTAATTCATTAAATTTGCTATCTAATTGAGCCAATAATGGTTCAGTTGAAGAATTACTGGTGTTCTTTGTAGTATCAACAGTTACTTTTTGTTGCGGCGAAACAGTAGTAAAAATAGCTAGCATAGTGTCACCATGCTGAATTTTGTTACCGAGAAGGGTGCTGTCTTCCAATAAAACCTTTCCTTTGTATATGAGCTTGGTGGCTACATCGGTATCTTGAGGAATAAAACCATTCTTTTGAAATGCTTGCTCAACTTTAACAACAAATGCACTTATTTTCAGGGAATAAACACATTCTAGTTCGACGCACAAACCATCTTGTGACGAAATATATAATAATATATTTGTCTTATTTAAATCACTTGGAACAACAGAGTCTTTAGGCCTATCTGCTGGTGCTGCAACTTGTTCCTCACTTATTAATTTACTATTATGCGTGCTAGCCACCAGTGATTCCAAGGTAGCAATACTATTCATTTTTATTTTATTCTCCTGCTTCAAATGTTTACACGATTCCTGTAATGTTACCAATAATTTTTTCTTCTCATTTATTTCATTTTTTTTGTTATTATATTTGTTTGCTAGAGTTGATAGTCCAGTTAATAGTTGATCTTGCGTATGTAGAAGGTACTCCATCACCAGCTGTGTAATACGGAATAACTTAACCACATCACCATCAGTACATCCGCGTAAATCTGTCTCATCAACCATACTAAAAGTTAAGTTTTCAAGATATGATTGAAGTATACTAATATCCGCAGCTTTTATCACACTATCAACATTTATGCGACTCAATTCCTTGATATTGAGCTTGCCTTGACGACTCTTAAAGTAAAAATTACCCGACATTTGGTAATTTTAACGAATATTTTTTCTTCTCGTTCAAATTTTTTTGAATGTTGGTACCGACTACATAACGACAGTTTAACTATAACAAGGCATAAAGCATATAGCATAAGAACAATATATAATATATATTCTTATATAGAAGCGAAAATATTAAGTTTTATATTGAAAATTTATAATGATAATAATATTTTTTTTTCATTATCACTAATACTCGGTTTATATTTGCGCCTTAATTATATAAAATCATAATAAAATTATACTGCATTGTCTGTTCTAATATCTTTCCTTTCTTTTTCTTCTTTAATTTTGAGGCCGGTTTTTACCCTAGCCACACAGGTCCACACACCACAAAAACACCGCCCCTTCATACAAGACAAAAGGACAGAGAATATGAAGATCAACATCGCAAACCCAACCACTGGTCACCAGAAGTTCATCATCATTGATGATGAGAAGAAACTACGCACTCTTTATGATAAAAGAATATCACAAGAAGTGAGTGGTGAAGACTTAGGCGCAGAATTTGCTGGATATGTTTTCCGTATCTCTGGTGGTAATGATAAGCAAGGTTTCCCAATGAAACAAGGTGTATTAACCAACACCCGTGTTAGATTATTACTTCAAGAGGGTTCATCATGCTACCGCACTCGTCGTGTCGGTGAACGCAAGAGAAAGTCTGTTCGTGGATGCATTGTTGGTCCTGATTTATCAGTATTAAACTTAGTTATCCTTAAGAAGGGTGATGCTGAAATTGAAGGAATCACTGAAAATCCTATTCCATTACGTCTTGGTCCTAAGCGTGCAAATAAAATTCGCAAACTTTTTGGACTTACTAAAGAACAAGATGTTGTTAAGTATGGTGCTATGTTAAAGCGTACTTTTGAGAATAAAAAGGGTAAGAAAATTACCAAGAGACCAAAGATCCAACGTCTAGTTACATCTGTTACCTTAAATCGTAAGAAGTTAAGAATGGTTGCAGCCAAGAAAGGTTTAGAAAAATCCAAGGCTGATGCACAGGCATATGCTGCATTGGTCAAGAAGCGTTTAGATGAACAAAAAGAAGCTAGAAGATCAGAAATATCCAAGAGACGTAGCTCTCGTAAAACCTCCAAGCTAAATTAAACAGATAGAGATTATATTATAGTGTATAATTTAACTGGTTATTTTACTTGATATACATCTTCTACACTAATTTAACTATTCAATTTGGTGATAATTATTTTGTTTTTATTTCCACGTAAGTGAGACCATCTGCCTAACTTGTGCTCTCTACCAGTTCCCGCAATAAGTAATTTATTGGATATTGCTAACCCATTGATGAATCCATCAACTGGAATTTTATTCACTAATTTTATTCTTTTATTTGTTGCGTCCACATTCCAAAGTCTAGCATATCCATCACACGATCCACTTACAGCCAAATCAGACATCTTAATACATGCCAATGAAGATATCCAACGAGGATTAAACGCTCCTTCCATACCGTGGGCTTGATCTATTGATGCAATTGGTTTTTTAGACGTATCTTTCCACATTTTGATGCATCCATCTTGTCCTGCAGAGAGGAATACGTCATCCATGAGATATTGGACACAATCAATACTACTACTATGTCCTTTATACACTAAGTGTGATTCATCAGCTATTTTCCAAAGTCTTACACTTCTATCACCACTAGATGTAACTGGCTTTTCTTTAACCCAACAATCAATTGCATATATGGAATCTTGATGACCAAAAACTGTTTCAATATAACCCATTTCATTCAAATCCCAGTGTTTTACACATCGATCAAATGATCCAGAAAATAATGTATATGTATCCTTTTGAAAGCAAAGTGAACTAACCGCATCACGATGTCCAGCAAAGCATTTTATTTCACTATCACTTCTACTATCATATATTCTGACAAAATTATCACGACCACCACTTGCAACATACTTACCATCATAGCTCACAGCTACTGATAAAACTTCACCTTCGATAGATTGTGTCCTTGGTATAACCAACCCATTCCATTTTGCTTTAAGTACTGTTTTGGCACCACTTTCCACATCCCATTTAATCAATGAATTATCTTTGGAACCAGAGTATACAGTGCTATCATCGGTCGTTAAAGCTACACATGTTACCGCATTTGTATGACCATTTAATTTACGTTGTATCCATGTGTCTTCTGCAATACCTTCTACTGTATCAGCAAGATTTCTAAAATATTTTCCTTGTGACTCTAATCGTTGTTTCCTTAATTTCATTGACACTTTAGCATCATTATCTTCGTCATCCGAGCTTCCATCACTATCCTCGTCCGAGCTTCCATCACTTACTTCTTTAACTGAATTTAAATACTCTTTTGCTAACCTTTTCCTCTTCTCATTTGCCGTTTCTTCTTCACTTTCACTTTCGTCATCTACATTTTCATCTTCACTTCCACTTGAACCATCAGAAATATTTTCATCATTATATAATTTAACATTTGTTAACTTACTATTTGCACGCTTATTAACGACAGCTTTTGATACGGATTTCCGTTTCGTCGACATTTTAATCAAAACAAGATAACTGATATCAATAACTACTCGTACAGGATGTCAGACACAGTCTATTATGCAATGATTGATAGTTTTCCAACCAAAATCGCTAATTTTGTCTGTTCCGGGTGCCGGAAATTTAAAGAAGACTATTTATCACTTATTAGCGCATTAGATTGGGAATGTATTAAGTGTAGCAACTCCAACTCAAGAAGTTATGCCTCTTCATATTATATCAATTAATAATAGTATAATAGCGTAATAGTATAATAGCATAATAGTGTAATATGAATGAATTTAATTTGAATACTTGGATTATATACAGTGAAGTATATTCAACTAACCAAATATTACTTTCTTTCTAATTATGATTACCAATTCAGACGTCTATCATGACTCACTTGAGTCATTTTCAGAAGGCAAAAAAACTTTAAAGAAACTAATTCCAGGAATTGTAAGTAAACTTGATGACATCGCGATGTAACACCTGCGGGAGAGACATCCCATCACAGAATATTACCTTGCATCAACTGCGATGTGTTCGATCGCAGGGAGGTGACACAGTAGCAAGAGAGAGTCGTAGCAATGTAATACGAAGTAATGTAATAGATTTAACTGATACTAGTAGCACTAATTGGGTATGTAATTCATGCACATTTGAAAACACACAAGGTGATAATATTTGCAGTATGTGTAGTGTCCCACGAGATTCAGCATCATCAACATTATCCAGCACCAACGGAGAAACAGCACTATCAACATGGCAGTGTTCATACTGCACACTTCTAAATGGAAATAATAATAACGTATGTGAAGCATGTGGTCGCTCTAATATCAGTCATAACAATACCACTGATTATTATAGTTCTGACAGTAATTTTAATGATAATATAAGAGCAGCAGACAGTGCTTATAGAGACCAACTTATAAGCGATGATGTCAACGAAGATTTTGATAATTTAGATGAAATGATTGCGGCATTACGCAGCAACAATAATGCGATTTCTAGAGGTCCTAATATTGAGAATGCAGTATTAGGAGCATTAGGTGGTGCATTGCTAGCAGCGACTTATAATAGTAGAAGCACAACAGCATCATCAACTGCAAGCCAGAGCAGTGATATGGGTAATATTGGCACCGTCGCATTTGGCGCTGCTGTAGGTGCATTAGGAGTTTCATTATTTGATGCAATGAGTGCAAGACAAGAACGTCACCAGAATAATTTTGATAGGGCTAGTTTAGAAGAATTCCTACGTAATTTAGGCAACGATTCATCGGTTGACAGAGGAGTAGATACAAGATTGCTCGACCAATTACCTATCCGAAAATTTAATTCCAATGAGTGTGGTAGCAATAACAAAGAGTGTTCAGTATGTATTGAATCATTTAAAAACGGTGACGATGTGATGTGTCTACCCTGCTTTCATACTTATCATAAGAATTGCATAACTCCTTGGTTGAAGACAAAGAGTACTTGCCCAGTGTGTAAGCACCAAATAACAAGCAGTTAATATAACGCAAGGAATCTTATCGAGGATAAAAAAACATGTCATTATTTTGTATCTTGTAATTATATACAGTTTTATTCAGCTTTAAGCAGTCAGCGCCTTCTGGTCCAAGACATCATCTACATCGCTATATTGTATCTTATTAATCAACAGCCCATGCAGTGCTATTATCGACCTAACTAATGAAGAGATATACATCACCAAGTACATATCATTCGTCTTAACCAACATGGATTTTACTAACTCATCCACATTCAAGTTGGGTAATAAATTGAATATATTTTGTAAATTATAAGTTATTTGGTTATTAATGGGTAAGTTACCAGCGGCTGCCTTCATTAGATAAGCTTGAATCTCACTTAATCTACTTGATAAACCCGATAAACCATTAAGTTTCTGCTTAATTTGTAAAGCTAAATTACTAGTGGAGGGATCATTAATATCCCGCAATAAATGCTCAACACCAACTTCTTCAGCTTCTTCGGCTTCAATAGAACATTTAATATGCTTAAAAACTTTTTGTATTTCTTTTCCTTCGGCTTCAATTTCATCAACAGCTTCATATGCAGTAGTTGGAATACCTTCAACATTAGGACGGACATCAATTATAACAAATACAGGATCACAAATGCAAAATTGTCTAAATAGTGCACTTATCTTTAAATCATTGCCTTTAATTTTTGGTCCTATAATTCAAATAATCGGGTAAGTGAATGGGATAATGGGAATTAAGTGAAAGGAATTTTAATGAGAGTGAGAGTGAAATGTAGCAAGTAAATACTACCTGAACTATAAAATCCTACGATATTCTCAAATGTGTTGACCTTCTTGAACATTCTAAACATGTTCTCGAGGTAATTATGATCTACAAACCATACTTTTGGGTCAGCCAAATCCTCTTCGAATGGAACGGCAAAACTATTAGTTATATCTACTCTATTACGATTTTTACTGCCTAACAACACTCCTACGACACGCTTCCTGGTGTCACGTGCTACACGGTGATAGTGATCTGCTACTGAGAGCAGCACAAGCGGGTGGATCACCACTTCGGTACTCATCTTTTTGTGTTTCTATTTTTGACTTTTGAGAATCGGAAATTAGGGTAAAAAATGAAATAGAAATTCAAATATTAACGAATACATATGACTATTACCTATGAGATGATAGCTTTACTTGTCTCTGAAAGTGTTTAAAGCCGGAAACGTAGAAAATTATTAAAAGTAAGGAATTAGATGAAAAATTTCTAGGGTGCAATTGTCACATAATTATTACTGTATGAAAATTACAGTGGTGTTTCAATATGTGCATACAATCAAATAGTAAATTAAGCTTTAAAACCTTTCCCGGAATTAGGCAGGCCTTTCCGATGGAATTTCTTAGCGGAGTTTGGACAAGTAATTCAAAGAATGCTGTTTTTGATATGAGATTGTTTTCGGGACTTTGTGTGACGCTATTAGCATTGTCATGCTGGCTTTCTGCAGGCGACTTTCCTGTTCATGGCAAAAGTATTATATTGGATCGTGATGATTCATCAGTAGATGATCCGAATAATATCATAATGGAGTGGTCCTTTGCAAGTGCTGATCTCTTTGATGCTGCTCGATTTATTAACATGTGCGACAATTATTGCAATAGTAACGTCAACTATATGAAATATTATACTGAAATGAGAGCATGTAAATATCTTTTAGCTTCAAATGTTTTTGATTATGTTAGTAACAATAAAAACTTTGATGGATTATACAGCTTGCAGTTGCTTGAAGAGTCAAGATCAACTGTAAATCAAATGGAACGAGCAAGTATTGTTAATAATGACAATATTTTTCAAACTGAAGTACAAAATTATGTCAATAGTTATGATTACGGTGATGATAATAAGGTGGCGATATTAGTACCTAGTACATCCATGGGATACACATCACTAGATGAGTTGCCACTACTCAAGTATCTATTAAAATCCTTAACTAATAGTATAACTTCATTCGAAAAACTGTCAGTTACTTTATATATTGGATACGACAGTGGCGATTCAATCTACGACAATGAAGTGAACATGAGCAAGATAACACAACTAATAAAAGAATCTATACCGCTACTGGAGGTTAAAACGATCAAACTAAGTGGTTTCCAAGGTAAAATCGTTCACATCTGGAATGACCTTACCAAGAGAGCATATAATGATGGTTGCGCGTATTATTTTTTATTAGGTGACGATGTTGTCATAAATAAGTCTGATTGGATCAATGAAATGACTAAAATACTACGCACTAAGAATAGTAACATGCCTAATCTAGGCACCGTTGCATTTTATGACATTGGAAGTCCAAATTTCCCAACATTTCCTGTGTTTCATAGAACTCATTTACTAATATTCGGTGCCGATAACGCGTTTGATCCCTATTTTACGAATACCTTTGCCGATCCTTGGATAAGCGACATTTATGTGAGCTTCAACTCGTCGTACATAGCATCGGAGGTTCCATTGAGTAATATTATCGGTGGTGTGGATAGTGTGAAGAATATCCCACGATACAACCCAAAGCATCCGCATATTGAGAACTATATTGATTTGGTACAGCGAGGACGCAGACGAATTGCTCAGTATTTAAAAGGCTATTGGAGTCCAGCAATGCTAGCATATGGCGAAGAAGGATTATTCTACAAGAAGTACTGTGAAGCATCCGGTTGCATTGTTCGAAGTACGGAGTACTACCAAGAGTTGAGTCGCAGCATGTCTAGACCACTCTTTTACGTATAGATATATTGTATATTTGTTTTCATTTGAATTTATATCGGCGCTCTACAATTTCTTATTGCCTATTGCGTCTTCCTTACTGAGACTTTTGCAATGTACCTAATTAGTGGGCTGTGGAACTACAATTTTTAGAAGAAATTTCAAAAAAAAGGAAAATTTTAGTCAGGATGGAGTCCGATGGCCAGGATATCGAGGAGGCGATTGTTACATTGTCTAGCCTATTGTCGACCGCATATACCGCCGATGACAGCATCATTTTGCGTTATATATCGTTGTTAAATGACAGTATTGTCCGCAGACAAGGAGATGGCAACAGTGATAACATTTGTCGCTTAATGCTTCTACTTCATCGATTTTGTGACAAGTTTAAGCCTCAAATGCTAGCACAAGTATATGCTTCGTATGTGGCATTGATTAAAGGACATAATATTGGTGTTACTTTGACAAATGAATTAGTTATAGCTTTTTTAACATTTTATTATACAAGTGTCAATGATTTTATGAATGATTTAGAGGCAAATAAGCCCTTGACTGACATAGCGATGCGAGCCATGTCAGTGTTTAATGCTAAAATAGCGGCATCGATAGCGTTAATATCGAATAAATTAACTGTTGAGAATACGATTAAATGCTATGAGATAATGTGTTATTTACGAGGTGTGATGCACTATTATGAGTCTGAATATGACTTTATCAAAGAAAATATCGACAAATTCAATGACAACTTTCGCAAAATTATGAGTTCTAGTACAGCATCAAAGAATAATTACATGGTTTATCGTGATACCTGTCTTTCTAGTATCAAAAGTAGGATGACGACGACCGCGAACTACATACACGCGTCTCACGCTTATAAATACAATATTTTGGTGAAATTAGGAATGTCGATAGCCGCAGTATCCGAGTTGCAAGTGATCAGTAATAACATCGCAAGTTACGAGAATAATATACAATACACCGCTCCTTTGCTTATTGAAGTATATCTAGTCGCTCTTGGTGACTTATTCCACGGTCATTCTGGTTATTTATACGATCAACAATTTAAAAAGCTGATTCCTCAGTCATGTACAATTACCGTTTCATTGTTGCGTGCCTTGTGCACTAACAGTGACTCGGACTACATCCATTCAATGTATTTAAAGTACTGTGTGTCCTCCTTAAACAATTCCACTGCTGTTATTGCCAGGTTAATTTACGCCACTTGTTATGCGCAATTGAATGACATGTACCAGATGTACATCATGAACAGCATATGGAATGTATTCACGACAGCAACTCGACTAGACAATAATTTACGCAGCACCGTTTCTATTAGTTATATTGAAGGTATTGTTGCAACAATACGTGATTTTTTTGTTGTTGGTAGCGACGAGGCAGCATATGCTTTGCTTATGAACTTAGATTCCATGCTTAGAGAGCCAACGGTAACTGCTGAAATATCCTTTGATAACTGCAGTGTAAGGCACACCAATACCGCGGATAATACCTGCTATAATCTAACGGCTGTGGAACATTTATTATCCCGAATGCCTTATTATTCACTCCGCAAGAGAAATAGTGTGTTTCTACAGCGTGTAGACGCGCTTATTGATGTTAGTATATCGTCGTTGCAAGATCGCCGAACACCGTCCTCACAGCAGAGTAGTCCCGTCATACCTCAAGGCTTTGCCTTAAACATATTGTATGGTATATTGAAAGACTTTGACAATTCGTCTCAAGGAGCGGAGCCAATGCCACCCAAATTGCGTCTGGAACCAATGAAACAGACCTTGTTGACATGGTTGAATAACTTATCTCGCGTGTTACCAGGTTCCACTAATTGCAATAAAATTAATATAATAAAAATTTCTGGTATTATTGATTGTGTAGAAAAGCTAGGCTTTGTATTAATGAAAGCAACGGCTTTAGATCCGTTGGTCATCGCTAAACTTGCGAGTATCTTGAGTAATACATGTCAAAAATTATGTAATTTTTCCGGTGAATTAGTTGACACAAAATGCGTCTACGGGTCGCATGAGTACCACGTAAAGGCCAGTAAGTCACTGACTAAGAGTATTCATGCCAATAAAACCGAAACAATAACCAAGTTACTAGAAACCTCGTGCTTATTGATATCCACCTTACCGCCTAGCTCCCTTGCAAATGTTGCTCTGTTCGATCTGGTTATAAATACAATCAAGCAATTGACGCAAGGGATCCAGAGCTTACCCATCGATGCTATTTGGCTTATGAAGAGTATACTAAACACAACAGTATCTGATATGTTACAAAAGTGTCCTACTCCGTCAATGAAGAAATCACTACAGCCCTATGTACAGAATCTTGAAGGGAAAGTCACCCTGGATAAGTGCATGAAAGTATCTTCCACCATGTAATAGTTGTTATCTACTATAGAATTGTAATTATAAGGACTTTCTTCCCCGAAGAGGAGCTTGCTTCTTCCACACCCTCCGGCCCGCGAAGTCAAAAATTCCCTAAAAAATTGCACCAATTCCCATTCTCTTTGGGACGTTTCCACAACGAGTAGAAGGGATAAGATGCTAGCAAGTGTAGAGGATGATGGCGAGACAACTATCTCGTTCGAGAATTCATCTTCATTGCCTTCAGCAACAAATTGTACTCATAATGACGATATTGTGGAAAATGAGAGAATAAGTACAGTGTTTGATGCTTCATTCAACTTTGTTAATAGTATAGTAGGTGCTGGAATCATAGGATTGCCGTTTGCTCTGAAACAGTGTGGTTTTGTATCAGGTATATTCATGATGACTCTTGTTGGGTACATCGCCAATAGATCTGCAGTAATGCTTATTGAATGTGGAGTGAAAGAGAATAAACTGGATTACGAGGAATTAACAGAGCATGTCCTTGGAGAATACGGTTATCATGCTGCACTGATATCGATGTTCTTTTTTGCATATGGCGCCCAAATTGCTTATCTACTAGTTATTGGGGATGCCGTACCCTTAGGTATCATCTCTTTTTATTCATTCAGTCACTATTCAGACACTTACTTACTTTGTCTTATTTAGTGTTGCAAGATATATATGGAGACTCTATATACTGCGATAGAAACTTTATAATGCTAATATCTGGAACGTTTATTGTGTTGCCACTCTGTCTGACAAAACACTATGGCACTCTTAGTTGGACCTCATTATTTTCAATTATACTTGATTTTACAATAGTTATAATTGTTATTATTGTAGCACCAACAGCCGGATCAAATCAAGGAATCCATCACACAGCACCACTTACAATTATCAATGACAACCTCTTCGCGGGAATCGGTACAATGTCCTTCGCATTTATTTGTCAGCATAATAGTTTCATAGTATATAGATCACTGAAAGAGCGGACTAGCAGCAATTGGAGGATTGTCGCCAACTATAGTGTCGGCTTTGCCTACTTCTTATGCTTGTTATTCAGCATCGTGGGCTACTTGTCATTCTTAGAATACACCGAAGGTGATTTATTGAATAATTTTAATAAGTCCAACAAAGCAGTGAACGTAGCGAGGATCTTGCTTGCTATCACCATGCTCTTCACGTACCCCATGGAGTGCTTTGTTACTCGGCATTGTATTTCATCTATTTTTAATAAATTATGGTTGAATTATCAGCATCGAACACAATTACTAACGACTACTGAGAGTAGTAGTGATGACTATGAGAAAACAATAGAATTAAGTGGACCAACGGCAAGCAACACCAACAGAAATTGGAATAAGAATAAGAATTATGTCAGTGTCAAGGCTGACGCCAATATGTCACCATTACACACCCTGTCAGATAACAGTAGCAGTGACTCCAATATACAAGATGTGTACGAGGATAACCTAAGTTTCATCCTTAATAGGTACTGTTTTCGTTACCCACCGGTTACCTACGATGACATCAGCAGGATTGCATTGACTCTATTGCTGTGGGGCTCATCACTGGCTCTAGCGATTTCATTCAATGACTTTGGTATTGTCTTAGCCTTGACTGGGTGCATCGCGGCATCGATGTTAGGTTACGTGCTTCCTGCTGTAATTTTTATTCGGTGTCACATTACTGAGTTTAATACGCTCTTAGTAAAGCTAAGAAATTACCAAGTAGACGCGGAGTTACTCAGCAAGTTCTTGCTTCCTTTATTCATGATATTCTTCGGTTTCTTGAGTTTGATTGCGGGACTTGCAACGGTTGGAAGTGAGTGAGTGAGTAAGTAATAACAAGAAGCATATGAAGAAAACAAAAATAATTTATGTAATATAATGTAATATAATGTACTAAGCTGTACAAGTAAACCACCACACGATTAAACACACATACACACATATAAAGATGTAACACAGGGCACACGGCCACTCAAAACATGAAAATTTATTTACTTTTTGTGCGACTTATCATCGCGACCATAACCATAGTCTTTCGCTCCAGAGTCGTAGCCACCAAGGAAACCTTTGCCTTGCGCAATAGGAATTGGTTCAGATTGGGCAAAGGATCGACGTAAAATACTTCTATTTCTTTCAGCACTTACACCATGCAACGATCCATCTGCATCCAAGTGATTATTTGTTATCAACTCTTCCAGCACAACCACATGCTTGTTAGTATCCTCGATTTTATCACTACTTAGTGAGATTCTATCTAAGCTTTCGTGAACCGAACGCCACTTACGTCGGAGGGTTGTCTGTTCACTCTCATTTTGCATTCGCTCTGATGTGAGTTGTAATTTCTTGGCATCCGTTACATTTAATGGTTGTAACCGCTGCAGCTCATTAGCATGGTAACGCAATTTGATCATCATAGACCGCAAGTGGAAGTAATACTTGGCATACTCACTAGTAATAAAAACAAAAAATTAGTGAGTGAGTGAGTGAGTAAGTAAGTGATAAGAGAGTGGGAGGTACCTTGCACTGACTTTGATGTAGTACTTTAATGTACTCAACAAGCACAACTCCAAGTCATTGACGCGATTCAAGTCAAATGAAGAGGAAACATGAGAGAAGTCTATATTCCACATCGATAAGTCGTCCCACACCTTCGATGCCATCATTAGACACGCAAAGATACACGAGCGCCAATTGTTATGCTTCAATACGAAGCGACCCTGCGTCTTTTTTACCAGCCGCTCGATATATACAAGTGATATGATGATACACTCACACTCTAGCTGACTTTTACTATAGATAAGTTTGAAGAAGTCAACAATAGTATTGAGGGAAGGAGTACTGTTTCTAGCAGAAGGAGAACAAGCAATATTATTTTCACGGATCATTTCTGGCGTATCACGAAAAATATCAAATTCTGGCTTAGGTTCATATCCTAATTTGGCCGCTTCAACCATGTGATGTCTGATGACGGAGCACACACACTTGATGGTTGCTTCGTTATCTTGGGCTGTCATTGTAGTACCAATATATATTGTTCCAGTACTATTACGACGTTTAATTTGTGCACGGGGACTATTAGTGTCCTTTTTACTGCGCGGAGTAGGTGGATTATCAAAACGTGAACGAGGAGTAAGAGGATTATCAAATGTATCACGAGATTCTGATAAATAATAACCAAATCCATTATCAAATGAGGGAGAAAATGATGCTATTCGCATATCATTTTTTGATGGCGAGCGAGGCATGTCTTTCTTCACTCTAGCACCACCAAGATCGTCAGATCCAGTCCTATTTCTACTAAAGTTTCCAATATGAGCCTTTGCATCATTTTTTCTTACCATTGCTAATAGCTCATCATCCAATGACGATATTGTTCGGACAATTCTTGTTGTACTATTTCCCGTTGAATTGCTATTTAACCTTTCTTTTACGGATTGCATACTATTATCAATATCATAATCAAAATCATAAAATTTATCTGGTGTTGCTGCCAAAGAATACTCGTTTTTAGTTATTTTATTTTTAATATTTTGTTCCATTGCTCTGAAAAAATCCTTTTGCTCTTGTTTCTTTTTGTATATTTCTGCCGCTTCAGCAGGTGTAGCTAATTCCACAGGTTTATTCCATGTAACTTCCTTTGTTTCCTTATTTATGTAATAAGTTCGACCTGATTTTGCATCAACTGCTGATCTCCATACAGCTGAGCTTTTCCCTAGCTTCATTTCCTTCGACATTTCAAAGGCTATTTACTTACTAATCAACTCTTTAAATAAGTTAGCCCAACCAGGACCATTCCTCTATTATTTTCTGAGTGAATTCTTAGTAACTCAGGTTTCCTTTTCCTATCCCGAGTCTTACTTGCAGCTGATTTAAAGGATTAAGCAAATAAATATGTTATACTATTATTCTAGCTATCTTAAATAAGTATTGTGATAGCTATTTTTTATTATAATTAGTAGAAAGACTTTAATTTAAATAATTTAAATAAAAACTGACTACAGATGAGATAACATGCTGACAGCATTATTAGTACCACTATATCCCGCGTATTCTCTCTTCAACCAACTTATTCGAGATTTTCTCCTAGTCAGGGTTAGGGGTCGGTTCCGTCTTTTCTTGTGGCCAAGACGACCACCACCAAAATTTTACAAGTAAGAAAGGTTTTGAAGTCAAAATGGTGAGTAATAAATCTATGTTGGAGATAGCTGGTGTGTTGAGACAGTCGAAAGGTGATAGGATGTGATATGTGATACTGATGAATCAATGTAGTGTTGAATCGATCGATGATAATAAGAGATTAATGTCGTGTTTCATGTGGTTGATGTGATGCAAGTTAATTGGTTATTCGTCATGATTTATCGATCCATTACTATTATTGTGTAATCAGTGAACGCTTTGTTAACTTATTGTTATATATTCTGATGAATTTGTTGGTTCATTCAATTTATATTGACAGTAATTTCATACGCATGATATATTCAACCATCCAATATGTTACCCAGAAGACTGTTCCCACACATAACTCTTTAACTCTATTATATTAACGTCATTACTGATACATTATACTTACTCTATATTTATTTATTAGCCATTCGTTAAAGTAGTCAAGAACAAAGCATACTTCAAGAGATTTCAAGTGAAATTTCGAAGGAGACGATCTGGTCAAACCGACTATCGTCAAAGACATAAGCTTATTGTTCAAGATAAGAACAAGTATTTGTCTGCCAAGTACCGTTTAGTTGTTCGTTTCTCTAACAAATATGTCAATGTTCAAATAGTTCAAGCCGAAATGGCCGGTGATAGAGTCATATGCAGTGCCAATTCACGTGAATTAGAACATCACGGATTATCTGTTGGTCTTAAGAACTATGCTGCAGCATACTGCACTGGTCTATTATGCGCTCGTCGTTTACTTCAAGATCTTAAATTAGATGAGGTTTATGCTGGTAACGAAGAAGTCACTGGTGATGTTGTCTCTACCGAACACAACGGCAAGACTTACTATGTCAATGAAGTAGATGAAGAGGGTCGCAAACCATTCCGTTGCTTACTTGATGTTGGTACCAGAAATACCACTACTGGTGCCCGTATGTTCGCCGCATTAAAAGGTGCAAGTGATGGCGGTCTTGATATCCCTCACAGTAATAAACGTTTCCCAGGTTACACTAGAGATACCAAGCAATTCGATGCTGAAGTACACAAAGGACATATTTTTGGTGAACACGTCGCTGATTACATGAGAGAAATGGAAGAGGATGATGAGGAAAACTACCAAAAACATTTCGCCAAGTATATTGCTGTCGAAAAGGAAGCAGATGATTTAGAAGAGTTATATGAAAGTGTACATGCATCCATTCGCAAGGATCCATCCCGTAGAAAGGGCGAAACCTTTGTATGCAAGGATAAGACATCATTCAAAAAGGGTGTTAAGAAGTCATATGCTGATCGTAGAGCTGATGCCGATGCTAAAAAAGCACAACTTCGCGCAGGTGCAAATGATGAGGATGACGAATAAATCATAGTTTGTAATGTAAAATAAGAATATAGGCTTATAAAATCATTTTTTACATTTTAAACAAAATAAACATGCTAATATACACTCAAACGCCGCCGAAACCTTTAGCTGGTTTTGCTGTCTTGGCATTTGCACTCGTCCTAGGAGAAATACCAACAGAACTATCGTCAGAGGACACATCGGATAATTCGCGTCCTTCATGATCAAGTTTAAATTGCAAGAATTTTTCATTTTCTAACCTTTTTAAGTATGAATTCATTGCATAAACTTCGGCTCGATATCTATTCCTTTTCTGTGTTTTATCTTCAAATGATTCACTTCCACTCCTTGATCGCGGTGCAGAAGGAGGCTTATACCCCCTACTATCCCGAATATCATTTTTCTTATTGTCAAATAATTTTTTAAACTTATTTAAATCATTAGTATTGTATTTTGGTGATGAACATGTTCTCAATATACAAGAATTATTTTCATTTTTTGTGGTAATATGACTGGTACTACTGCGAATCACATCACCATTGAGCACCAGACCCATTGTTTGACCATTATCTCCAACACCTTTGTCTCGAATTGTTATTGGACTAGGATTGAAGCGATTTGTTGAAATCAACCGAGAATTCCTTTGAAGCAATTCATCTACTCTTCCTTCATAACGATCAGATATAGAAGCTGATTTTATTGAAGGAAAATTACGTTGACTTGCCATCTATGAGCCACAAGACTTCAATATTCCTGATTTATTGAACCATTGCTCTTTCCTCTTTCCTTTTCTGTTTTATTTTAAATTTCTCGCAGCGGGCTCAAATCCCAAAGCGGTCACAAAGTAGAAGACTGGAGAGAGTGGAGGATTAAAGTAACAAGTTGCAGAGTTTACATGTGCACAGCGACCAGTGTAGCAAAACAAGAAGAGACGGAGAGAGTGGAGAAATTATTATACAAGTTACAGAGTCTACATGTGTGCAAGTTACTCATGTGGGTGGGAAGGTAATATCATTTTACTATGCTTTTCTTTTTTTTGTACTCTTCGCTTTAGGTAATCCGTAAGATTGCATCTCACCAATGGTGAACTCACTGTCTTTAAAGCATTTTGGACAGAAATCTTGTTCCGTTTCGCCAACAAAGACAGAATTTAGAGTGCAATCAACACCGCAATCATCACAGGTTATTGAAGATAATCCTGTTGTAGTGAGTGCTACTGGTAACATCGAATCATCCTTAGCTTCATTTGCATCAGTGGGTGGTTCATATACTGGAGCAGATTTTGCTTCCGTTTTTCTCTTCTTATTTGCTGCTGCTGGTTTTGCTTTTGGTGGTGATGCAGCTTTTGGTGCTTTAGGTAAGGCGGGAATAACAGGTGTTAGTCCTGCAGCTCTTGAATATTGTTCAGAATTTGCAATTAGAGCTAAACCATTACCTCCATAACCAGCGCTAAAGTTTTTAATAACTAGTGGTTGAATAGCGGTGAATGACTGTTTGTCTTCGATACACAATTTCAGGTCATGAATAGACAGTAGCTGACAACCATGTTGAGATCTAGCTTTGGATACCTTACTCATACCTGGTTCTTTGCCAACGATTAGAAGATTTGTTTTACCAGAAACAGCTGATGTTACTTTACCACCAAATGCTTCACACATTTGTTTACAACGATCTTTTCCTAAATTCAAACCTTCACCACCACCTAACTCTGGGAATGTACCAGTAAGCACAATTGTTTTACCTTGTAATATATTTGGGATAGCACCATCACGACCAGGTACTGGCACAACAAATCTAGTCGGAGCAACAGTCATTGCATTACTACTGATACTAGCAGGCACAGATACTAGACTAGTGACATGAGACGAAGAAGGGGCACTACTAGAATACGAAGATGGTTTGCCATAACCAGATGATGAAGTAGCTGCTGTGCTTTTTGCAGGATCAACATTCTTTGGCTTAGTCTCTCTTGCCCAATTTTCTTTATTCATGACTTTAGCAACAACCATGAGCTTATTTTCCAATGACAATTCATTAAAACCGCAAATAAGCACCTCGTTCATACTGGAGATAGCACGGATAAACTGATTCACATCTTTGCATTTATCAGGATCAGGAACACCTTTCCATATTTTCATAGGAACTCTCCAACAGTCTATATGACTCCATCTGGTGTAAGTTCCTGCTTCTGGATCCATTGAACCAAATCTAATTGCATCTTTTTCGATTATTGCAGAACATATGGGGGTACTTTCTCCTTTTTTCTCAGCTCGCTTCATCTTATCAGTGCATTTCACGCAGCTACTTCGATTAGATTTAGCTAATTCAACACGGTAAGGTGGATCACGTTCCTCTGCAGCTTCAGAATAAAATTCCCAACTTCTAGGTACAAATCCTTTAAATATGTCGTCGTATTCAGTAGATGTTGTGCTAGAAAAAGTCTGTTTATCAGTTTGAGCACTTGCAAATGTAGGAATATTTTTTTTTTCAAATTCCATTCGAAGAATATCAAAAGAGGTAACAACTAATTGACACTCTTCATTTGTACCACCTTTATCTGGATGAACAACTAAGATTTTCTTGAAATATGCTTTTTTAATCACTTTAAACTCGTCGTCAAGATTCAAACATTCAATAAATGCTGTGGAAGGATCAATTCCAATCGTTTTCAAGTGTTCAGCGATACTCTTTTCATTATTACTCATAGGCTCAGGGGCATTTGTCGACTTCTTCTTTCTTGGTGGCATTTTTTTTGGATACAAGAATCAAAACGTAGGTTTAAATTTTGTTTTTTCTGTTCTCTCTCTTGCAGCGAGCTCAAATTCCAAATTCAAGGACCGGGTCGTACCTATGAGAATCCGTTTGATTAGATAGTTCTTTTAAGAAGAGTGCGAGTTGCGTGTTATTCGCCTTGATAATTAATTAGATTACAACAAGGTATTATTGAGGTTTGTATCTATGATAATTTTTTATTATTATTATTTCTTTGCATCCTCTGGTACCATACATGCATTCGACCCCGGCACACGTTGTTTACCATAAAATTCACATCCAAGTGGACCAAATAGCGCATTATCACTCAATGCTTTTACAGGTTGATACATTACAACTTCATATTGATTTTTGACTAAATTTAAATATTCATTTAATGTTTCAACAATTTCTTCTACTTCCTTCTCCTGTTCTTTTGCCGACAAACTTGTTATCGCTTGATCTAATTCTAATATATGTCCTTTCATTAATTGTGGTAATATCTGCAGTCTCTTTTGCTGCTCGTCATCATTTAATTTTATAATTGAAACACTTTTTTCCATTGCATTTTGTAGTGGTTTAATATATACTTCTTCATAAGTTTTCACGACATTACTATCCTCAACACCTTAGTTTTAAAGAAAGTAAGTGGATGAATTTAATAAGTAATTATGAATTTTTGCATTAAATGGGAATGCTATCGAGCAGCAATGAATGAATGAGTTAAAGTATACAGTACCTCCTTTCAAAATTTGTTGGGTCGAATATACACCAATTGGGTTAGGCACATCTGCAGGACGCAGATTATCAAATAACTCATTTACTGGCTTTTGATAAGAAGCAACAGTATTCACAGCACTCTGTTCATTACTTGTAAACAAGTTAAATGCTTGCACTGGTGTAGAATGAATACCAGATGCAATAATTCCTGATACAACCGCCTTATGCAACCATTTTTTGAATCCACATACAACTCCCAAAATTAGAAGAACCAACAGCACTCGTAGATACATGGCAAGAATTGGTCGCTGACTCGATACCTTTTTTTGGAATATTTTAGAATTTTTTTCGCTGCGAAAAATTGAGAATAGAAAAGAAGAATAAAAAGATGTCGAAAGCATTCTACTCAGAGTTTATCCGGGAAGAGGATGCACAGAAAGGAATTGAAGCAGGGACTTTGTATAAAGGTATCCTTCGTGTGAATCCCAAGCGTCGTAAGGTCGCATATGTTACGGTTGCAGGAATTCAAGTTGATATACTTATTGATGATGAAAAATGGAGAAATAGAGCATTTCATGGCGATTTAGTAGTGTTAGAGCTATTTCCATCATCAGAGTGGGCACCAAGCGCCTCGTCCACTAACGATGATACCGAATTAAGTATATATGATCAAAGTGGTGACACCGAGGTTTTATCGAGAGATATTCAAGAGACATTATGGCGACCGAAGAGCAACTTGTTAAAGCCAAGAGAAGCAGAAACGGTAGAAACTAGCATAGTATTACATAATGTAGATCAAGTTGCAATGGACTTATCATGTCAACCACGAGGTCGAGTAGTATATATTTTGGAGGCACATCATGGTACTACAATAATTGGATCAATACAATTACCGAATAATATTAAACCAAAGCAAAAATTCCAAGGTGATTATGTTTATTTTAATCCTGGAGATATGCGATATCCAAATTTAATGATAAAAAGAATTAATTTACCAATGGAATACGTCAACGATCCAATTGGTCAGTCCAAGACTATCTATGTAGTCGACCTCATAAGCTCAGATGAGTGGTCTGTTGAGTCTAAGCTGTGCCAAGGTATAAACGTGCGTAGTCTTGGACAACGAGGTAGTATTGAAGCTGAAACAAAAGCTTTATTGATACAAAATAATGTTGATCATGGCATATATACACCTGAATTACAAGAACCACTTCGTGAAATATTAGGTGAAAAATTATTCCAGCAATGTGTATCGTGCAACGATGAACTAGCAGATGCAGAGATCCAACCGTGGGAAATACCACCAAGTGAAATACTTAAACGTAGAGACCTTCGAGCCTACAGAATATTCACAATTGATCCACCAAATGCTAAAGACTTGGACGATGCACTGCATATTACCCCATTAGACGACGGGACGTATGAGATCGGCGTTCATATCGCAGATGTATCGTACTTTCTGAAACCTGGCACTGTGTTAGATATTGAAGCAAGAAAACGCGCGACTTCAGTGTATCTAGTACAGAAGGTAATTCCCATGTTACCATCAATACTGTGCGAGCAGCTGTGTTCATTGAATCCCAATGTAGATAGACTAGCATTTTCGTGCATCTGGACAATGCACAAGGACGGTACCTTAACGAACAAGCCAGTGTGGTACGGTAAAACGGTTATAAGGTGTTGCGCAAAACTAGACTATCCTACTGCACAGAGAATGATAGATGGCACTATACCATCCTCACTTGCTGCAGGTATCAATGCTCATAACTATTACGACCAGTTAAGTGAAGAGGTATGGGAGGAAGCCAGGCGTCCCAAGGGCCATTGTGGTTGGGACTGTGCAAATGATGTGTGTCTAATGGATATGATAGCCAAAGAAAGAAGAAAATGTAGGTTAAGCAACGGTGCATTAGTATTGAATAAAGGTAAACTTAATTTTAAATTAGACAACGATGGTAACCCAGTAGAGTTCGGGTCCTACGCCATATACGACTCCAACCACTTGGTAGAAGAGTACATGTTGCTAGCTAACTACCTTGTTGCCGAGAAATTGATTGAATCAATTGGAAATGCTGCCTTTTTACGTCACCATCCATTACCTAAAGAGAAGGGACTTATGGAGCTTCAGACACTATGTTCCCGGCTAGGGTTGGTGCTAGATACGTCATCATCGAAAAGCTTACAACAATGTCTCCGTGTGATTGGTCAAAGCAATTCCAAGGTAGTTGTTGATGCTATAACCTCGTTATTGACGCATAATATGGACCTAGCACAGTACATCGTTGCAGATAACGTTGCACCAGCAAAATGGACACATTATGGCCTAGCAATCCCTTATTACACCCATTTTACCTCGCCTATAAGACGTTACGCTGATGTAACAGTTCACCGTTTATTGGAGTACGGACTCATGCAACCTATTGAGGCCAACCAGCTACAATACAACACTGCAGAGTTAAGAGATTTACAATTTATTGCTACCAATTGCAATGAGATGAAGAACGCTTCCAAGGGAGCCCAGACACGCAGCTCGTTAGTATTCCTAGCAGTTTACTTGATGGAACACCCTATGGAGGTAGCAGCAAGTGTGATAGGTATCGGTGAGAAGTCTTTCACTGTTTCTATTTTTGAATACGGACTTGAAGAGAGACTATTCGTGGATGAAATGGTGTCTGACTACACCTCTTCATACGATGCAGATGCCAAGAAGATTGTATTAACCTCAGTAAACGGGTCCAAGAGGCCACTGGAGATCACACTGATGTCCAAGGTGATGGTGCGGTTAACAGCCAAGGACACGTCACCAATCGGCGTTAGATTCAATATAGTTGGCCCCGCTTAAGTATTTGTTACTTTTGTAATTAATATCCTCGTCCCTCGCATTAGCTTCTCAGCACTGTGGAAGTCATTCATGTAGTAATAAAGCTTGATTATTATATACAACATATTTTATCATTTGTTTAGTTCCATTTCATATCTATACGCTATCAAGTCTTGCACCGAGGTCAGCACCATTCCATATTGCGCTGCCATAACTTTTAAATCAGGAAGTTTCTTAATACTACCATCGTCGTTAACTACCTCCGCTAACACAGCTGCTGGCTGCAATCCAGCCATTCTAGCCAAATCAAGGGATGCTTCAGTGTGCCCTGCACGCACTAAACACCCTCCATCCTTGTATCTCAATGGAAACACGTGGCCTGGTCGATGGAAATCACCTGGTCGTGCCATAGGATCTGCTAATGCTTTGAATGTTACTGCACGATCAGCAGCTGAGATACCAGTAGTAGTATTATGTACACAGTCGACACTAATAGTATACGCAGTTTGCTTTGGATCTTCATTATGACTAACCATTGGCGGCAGTCGCAGCTGCTCCAATCGATCAGACTCTAACGATGCACATAATACACCTGATGTATGTCGCACAATAAAACCTACTTTTTCCGGTGTAGCTAACTCTGCTGCCATGATCAAATCCCCCTCATTTTCGCGATTTTCATCGTCTACAACAACTACTATCTCACCATTTCTTATGGCATTTATTGCATTTATAGCACTATCGCGACCAAAAGCGTAGCCTTGAGTTGAGTTGAGTGAGTACGTGTGGAATCGTGAGTAACAGAGTGAGTGAGGTTGTACCTTTATTGGGCAATATATCCATAACATTCACTAATTTATTGTTAATTTCTATAAATTTACCATCTACATTTTGATTCGTCCGAGAATCCTCTTCTGCAACTAAATGGTCATCTATCACCACCGTATGATTCATTCGGTCACGCTTACTACGTAAATACCGTGAATTATAACGATTAGACACCACATTGATTGGTATTTGCTCTGATATTTGTACATTGATCATCTTTAACTGGTCGATTTTATAGGGATTATTAGTCATAAGTTTGATGGATTTTATATCTAAATCGGCGAGAATATCAGCTACTGGATAATACTCGCGCATTTCTTCACCAAATCCGAGATGTATATTGGCATCAACTGTATCCATGCCTTGATCTTGCAACGAATATGCCGCTACTTTATTAGCTATTCCTATTCCTCTACCTTCCTGCTGCAAATATATAATAATCCCACTTTCTTTATTAATTAGCTTTAATGCATCCTCTAACTGTTCTCTACAATCACATCTTTTACTACCGAATACTTCACTAGTAAAGCATTGATCATGTACTCTTACTAAGACATTTGATTTGCCTACAAGTGAATAATTTAAGAAATAAAAAAAGCAAAAAAGTAAATGAATGATTTACCACCTCTAACATCACCACTTATAATAACTATTGGCTCAAGTTCTTTATTTGGCGACGAATATCTGTACGATCTTAACTTAAAATTACCCCATATAGTGGGTAATAAGCATTCTGCTACATATTGAGTACTATGCTGAGAATTTGCCGCTATATCTTCAACAGGACTCTGCTCAACTGGTACAGAGGATACCTCATTATTAGCTGCTGATGTTCCAACTGGTCCACGCCATCGCTTATATTGTCTATTATTATTCTGTTTTTTATCATGAATATCATTTTTATTGACTGATTTTTCTAATGCTCCATGGCTGGAACCAATTACAATTTGTAGGATACAGCAAAGTACAACAAAACACCACCAGCGTGTATACATGTTGATGTTTGTGGTACTAGTCCAAGAGATACAATGTGATGTATCGATTTCTTGCTCCCACAAATTAGCGAGTTGCTGTGTTACAATCGTCACGATTCGTCATCGAATCCGGTTCCGCAGAAGGGATTAAAAACGAAATATAATGAATAGTTCTTATATATTACTTAGAAACTCCTTTATTATATTAAATTTATAAATTAATTTAATATTCAAACGGGTGTAAAATATCAGCAAAGAAATATTAACTTAGATTTGAGCGAATAAGACCAGAGGGATAAACCTAGATATTAACTTCATCAACCACTTAAATAAAAATTAAAAAAAGTTAACTTAATCATAATTAATTGAAATATTAGTACGGCCTAGTTGAATTCATGACTCCTCTTTGACATTGACTAAGAAGTGTTCAGGAGAAAAATCATCATCACCGATTGAGCTAGAAAGCGCATAGGATGAGCAGCACCCTGCATCCTGGCTCTCATCTGACACTGCAAGATGCTTTAAAATGTTGTTTATCATGCGAGTCAAAGGTATCAACAGATGATATAAGTGTTCTATATCAAACTGAAAATGCTTTACTACGTCGTGAAATAAAGATTAAACCATCAGTTTTAGCATCCGCACAAACTATTCTAGCACAAATAAGCCAGCATACTACAGCACCAATGACAGAAAATAAGAAGAAAATCAATGTTGATTACTTTGAACCATTAGCTATCATAGGAAAAGGCGCATTCGGTAAAGTTCGTTTAGTTAAAATGAAAAATGAACATAATTCTCTTATAAGTAACAATAATAACGGCGGTTTATACGCTATGAAATCAATGTATAAAAAAGCAATGATAACAAAAAATCAGATGGGTCATATTAGAGCTGAAAGAGATATATTATCTCTATCAGAGAACCCATGGTTAGTCACACTATACTACTCATTCCAAGACCATTCTAACCTTTACATGGTGATGGAGTATCTTCCAGGTGGAGATTTAATGGGATTTTTAATAAAATATGAAACATTTGATGAAAAATCAGCAAAATTTTATATGGCTGAGTTAGTTCTTGCTATATCAACCGTTCACGCTTTAGGATATATACACAGAGACATCAAGCCCGATAACATCCTTCTTGATTGGACCGGGCACTTGAAGCTAATAGATTTAGGATTATGTAAAAAGATAGGAATACCATCATCTACTGAAACATTAGACGAAATAAACATTCATTTAACATCAGCTTTAGACAACAGTCAGTCAGACAGTGTGTCACCGAGGGAGTTAATGAGTCAGAATAGCCCGGTAAGAACATATAGACACAGAGACCGGATACTAGCGTATTCGACTGTTGGTACTCCTGACTACATAGCACCTGAAGTATTACTTCAACAAGGTACATGCCCTACTTACTCCCTCCCTCACTTACTTGCTTACTCACTCACAATTTAAGGTTATGGCATGGAATGTGATTGGTGGAGTCTAGGTGTTATACTTTACGAATGTTTGGTCGGTTATACACCATTCTATGCTGATGAACCATTAATAACTTGCAAGAAAATACTGCGCTGGAGAGAAACCCTTGAAGTGCCGAATGAAACTATCAATGCACTCACACCCGAGTGTCTCGACTTCATGCTGTCCCTTATATGCAATTCTGAGAAACGACTTGGTAAAAATGGCGTGGAAGAATTAAAATCACACAGTTGGTTCAAGGATATTGACTGGAATAATATACGTCAAATGCCGGCACCATTTTTACCAACTGGAAGCGCCGATATGAAGCTACTTATCGATGAATTAAAGGTCACTGACAGTGGATCTAGCCGGTATGTCACTCTTACTCATTCACTCATGCATTCACTCACACACTCAATCACAGATACCAGGATATTATAAAAAGTATAACTACAAATTTTGATGAATTTAACGGTAATATAAGTTTTGATAGCGATAAAACTTCATACACCAATGAGGTCCCGATGGTAGCAGCTGCATTGGGCACACCACCGACCTCTGATGCACTTCCCGAGTTCTACGGATATACATTTACACGCAATAAAGCACCAGTAAGACCAAAAGTAGATGATTTTCTCGATGAATTAGCAAAATCTACTACTAAAGTACCAGTCGTTGACTTGACGACGACTACCGCAAACGATGATGACACACTAATAACCCCCAGACTGAACCCAGTCGACAAATGAGTGAATATACTTCACTATTTCTGTATACTATAATGATATTAAATATTGACTTCCAAGAGGTGTTCGCATTACTCTTACTGAGTTTACCTGCCTAACTGCGGACTTGGTACATCAAATGTAAAATATAGTAGGATGATGGTCTACATAATTAAATTACAACATCATTAATTTAATTATAATGATCATCACCCTACTATATTTTGATATGATGCACCAAGTCCGCAGTTAGCACAAGTACGCTAAGTGCTGTAATTAGAGAGGTAACTAATTCATTTCTTCCCTGCGAATTAAAGTTTACTCATGATATTACTGCAATAAATAGAAAAAAAGATACAAAATATAATTCATTTACAGCTTATAACATTCTCCGTTTAGTCCAGATAGAAACAAACAACTTCTTTATTGTCCTTGTAAGCATCTACTGCGCGCAATATAGTCTCTGAATTGTGATAAGCAAAGACTATCACTTTGTCAACATTAGCGAGTATCTTTTCATTACATAAATTTGCCGCCTCTTTAAAATCTAAATCATCATACTGTGGTTGTTCAACTAAATTAGCAACTCTCATTAGTAATGGTTGCATTTCAGCTGGTTGTCTGTATAACGATTGGGGTAAAATAACAGTTAGCATATCGGGATTACATGCTCTTAAAGCTCCACGAATAACAGCAATATTAGTACCATTACCACCACCTGATGTATATACATGACTTCCACTTAATACTAGTGCATATGCTAACAATTCTATCATTTGACGATGATTATCAGTTAGTTCTTGTGTTCCTATAATACCTGTTTTTTGCTTCTCATTTCCCTGAATACGGTAAACAAGCAAGTGAGTAAATAGGTTAATGAGTAAGATAGTAAGTTATTGAAATACCTGGATTTGATTAAAGTTTTGAATGATAAGCATTTCGGCTTCGTTTGATTTTGTTGATGGTGAAATAATAAAAGCAACGGGAGGTTTACTAGGTTCACTAGGAGCACCCGATACCGACGACATTTTTAGTAATGCATGACTTCGGAATGAAACTCTATAGCTGCTTACTGAGTACAACAACAGTAGCACTATGCACCAGAGTGTGGTGATCATTTTACTGATAATTCTAACAAATTAAAATCCAAACTTTCCAGTCTGAAATTCCAGATGCGAATGCAGGTCCTACTTGTAGAAGTAGAGTTGATGAGAGGTACATTTCTAATTAGTGAAAGAGCAAAGATTAAAGAATGAAGAGTAAAATATTCAGACAGATCTGTATCCAAACTACTTAATCATGGTACTACTTTACTTCACTAAATCCTTAATCCACTCCAAAATATGCATGCACGGCTTGAGTTAGATTTGGTTATATATCATCACGATAGAGTTCTATTCTATAAAGAATAATATCTAAATAAGTTTTGCTTTTACAATTTAACCCTAGCGTCAAAAAAAAAACACATCGGAAACTCGGAAAAAAAATATAACAAACGCTTTGACAAATGCTTCTACGTTCGTGTTTGCGTGTCAGAAGCCTCCGTGGACTGCAATTGGGACTTCAGCAGCAGATTC
>JACCDO011116102.1_pt1 | contig 44837 bp, 46 predicted proteins | sample 7446101 | NCBI WGS metagenome assembly JACCDO01 (sample SAMN15323440, study PRJNA562643) | freshwater metagenome | isolation source: river surface water | place: USA:Blue River Watershed | collected 2017-08-16 | reverse complement strand
ATTAGGAGCTTGGCTGCGGATTGACCCTATCTTATAACTTTTTACCATACCTAATGTGGTTAACATTAGCCATCAAATAGTTTCCTACTTAACTTGGTATTATAAGCCTAAATGATATGCATATTTGCATAAGCATTAACAGGTTGTTCCCGCAATTTGAAAGTGTTGCCATCCATGACGATGACTAGCTAACCGGTTGCCCGGCAACTTAGGCAAAATGGTTTACCTATGCGAAGACCACCAGCACGTGAACGCCCTTCTAATGGTTGACGTGTGAGTGCTTGACGTGGCCCAGTTGAACGGCTATTACCCGTCCAGTGTTCGATGCCATTACGACGAACATAAAATGTTCCTTTGTTCATAGTTAGGCAGAATACATCTGTATCTATATCAAATGCCTTAATATCTTGTAATTTAATTTCAAAATATCCATCTTTATTCATAAAATATACTTTCTCATTATAATTATAAATAATATTTTCAATATAATCAATCTTAATTTCATCACTTCCCTCCAATTTGTATGGAAAACGATGATTACTAGTAACAATTGTATCAATATTTTTATTAATAATATGATACATCATACGACCCTCTTTCTTAAAATATAATTTCTCAATTAATGTATCGTAATAATGATTACCTGTATCTATATCTAATGTTTTAACTTTATCATTTTCCTTAATATCTTTAAAATATTTCCAACCTTCTTCAGTAAGCACTTCATGGTCCATAGTAAGGCAGTGAACCTTATCTAAAACCATGTGCTTGAGGCGCATGTAGTAGGTTGGACCGATAAAGATTTGTGCTTCAATTTTACGACCAGTAATACCGCAATACATTGTTTCTGTTCCAAAGGCATTATAGCCAAGTTTCTTTAAAATATTTGGTAGGTCGCGAACATTATATTCATTAAAGGGAGTGCCGTCCATAAATTTACCATCAATCGCACCAATCTTGGCTGACATACATTCAATCAATTGTGCTACTGTCATACGAGATGGAATAGCATGAGGATTCATAATTAAATCTGGAATCATTCCTTCCTCGGTAAATGGCATGTCTTTTTGAGGCAGTGCGATTCCAAGAGTCCCTTTTTGCCCATATGCTGACGCGAATTTGTCGCCAATCATAGGAATACGTTCCATTCTAATACGCATATTATATTGTTCATAACCATCGCTATTAAAAATATTGGTATGAACTCTGTCAACAACACCATCGACATTGCTCTTGAATACTTCAGATGAATCCTTATATACTTTATTATTATTACCAGTTGGCTGAATGGGTGATACTTTACCAATAATAATATCTTCATTCTCAATAATAGTTTCTTCGGGAATAAAACCCTTTTCATTTAATTTATCATAATTACCTTGTTTCATACCAGTTACCTTGTTACGGTCTGGCTTCATAAATACATCGTCTTGAGAAGTAGATGGATTCTTTTCAATTTCACTACTATATTTCTTCATACTATCAACGCGGAAAATACCTCTATCAATAGCACTCTGATTAAAGATTAATGAGTCTTCTTGATTATCATTTATACCAACCCATTACGCTTACCTATTTAATGGTAAACTTATAATCTTACGATTGTTGGGTCCTAGTGGTTCGCGATTTATACCTATTGGCATTGGATATAAACAGCTGAATACTAGCATTCTTACGAATGGGATTAGACTATACCTTAAGCGATTATTAATCGCCCACTTCCATCTAGTCGTTGAACCTTCCACCAATTATTCTTATTAGGAATAGCTGGAGGCTTGGCTGCGGATTGTCCTACTTATATTGCATTTGCAATATAAAAACCTTGTATCTTTTTACCTTTGGGAACGGCAATTAACCGTGTTCCCCTTATTGCTTACACATTAAGGGTGGTAATACAAGATTCATAATCTGATAATGTATATTTTGCCTCTTTGTTTTTCAAAATTAAAAAGTTATTTATTTTTAACCAATGATTTTTAATTTCTTCTATATTTAGAGTATCTTTTTTAGACAAATTAGTAGTTGCTTTTAATGGCTGTAAATTTGACCAATGAAAACACATTTTTAATTGTGCTTCATTTGTAAGGTCAAAATGTTTACACGGAATTACATGGTCTATATGCCAATAACTTCCATGATTTTCAAAAGTCATTTCTATAGTGAAATTACTTTTTAACCATTCCATTAAAAAATCTTTATTACAATCAATAAGCGCACTTGTTCTGTGTTCTCCTTTAACTAATTTTTTAATTCTATTTCTACAAGTCATACTTATTTTATAATTAGGGTCTGTTTGTCTTTTGTCTCTTAGATACGCTGTGTGTCTTTTTTGAATAGTATCCCTATTCAATTTATTATAATCATGGTTATATTTATCTATTTCTTCTTTATGGTCAGCCTTGTATTTCTTATTATAATTAGAAATAAGTTCTTTATTTCTCTGTTTGTATTCCTTACAAATAATAGAATTACAAGCTTTACATAATCTTTGATTTTTAACTTTATTGTCATCTGTTAATTTAACAGAACATTTTCTACATTCAATGTCTTCTTGAGGCATATTATTATTAATAATCAGATTTCTTTAAATAGGAGTTCCCCGCAATTTGAAAGTGTTGCCCGCAATGCCGCGGACTTGCTCGGTTCTTTATCCAACCGAACATGGGCTAAATCGTTTACCCAGTGTAACTCATAATTGCAACAATAGCATTTTCACCTGCTGGTAAATTTAACATATTATTATATTCCATACCCTCAGTTGCAACAATTGGGCGCTGAGGGTGATAAAGTACTTGACTAATATCCATACGATCTTTATAATTAGTAAGATAGAGACCAATTCCTTGTTTGGCTTGTGAGAAGTTGACGATATTCTTTGTTCCGTAATTATGATTAATAAATGGAATACCGCATGAAACTTCACCCATCATAGTCCAACGATTGAATTCAAGATGAGTATAGCGAACATATTTATTATTACCATAACGATTGATTGAAGTTTCTTCTTGATTATTAAAATGATTCATAGAATTTTTATTATCATATAAATTATTAAAATCTTCTGCAAGCATAATATATTTGGTGCTTTCAACATCTTCATAACTAATAATATCTGGATACTTGTTAATAATTTTATTCCAACCTTTAGTTGGTTCTTTATCTACTAAATCAGATATCTCATCAAATATTTCTTTTGATATAATAACATCATTGTTCCTTACATTAAGTAGGGGACGAATTAAACGTCCAGCATCATAATATACCTTTAATTCTTTTTCTTCATAATCCATACAAATTGATGTGCTTCTATCGATTATCCCTTCCTTTTTCTTTTGTTTCATAATTTCATATAATGATACAATATTTTTAGTGCATCCAATCCAATCACCGTTAAACATAATCTTGGACCAATAACTCATCTCAATTGGATTAATTTCAAATGGATGTTTATAATTTCCAAACTCTTCTAAAATCATATCTAATACTTCGCGCTGGGCTACATTTTGATTAGTTATTCCACTCATCATTGATAAACTCTTAACAATACCAATCTTTTTACCTTCTGGTGTTTGTGTTGGGCATAAAAAGCCATAAGTAATATTATTAACATGACGAATACTAACAACATTGGATGTAGATGCATCAAGTGATGGTGATAAGATACGACGAAGATTTGATAATGCTAAAATCCATGATAAACGTTGGAGACTCTGGGCTACACCTTTCTTTGTCTTATTCATACCCCATACACCAGTAGCCATGGCTGTTTTAATACCTTGTTCAATAGTAGTTGGTCTAATCATATTAACAACATTAATTGGTTTTTCATCTGATTGATTCTTACGCTTAAAATTCTTACCGATTTCATTTAAACCCTTCTTCCAATTTTGTCTAAATAATTGTCCAATTAATATTCCTGGTGTTTCAACACGCTTATTATCAAAACCATCACGGTCATCAGGCAACCGACGGTTTAACATAACTTGAATTAATTTATTAGCCATTAAGCCTAAATATCTAACTTTCTTTAAAATATCCTCACCTAGATGAGGTAATAAATCTTTTCTGAGAATTTTCTCTAAAAACATTTTCTTCTGAATATTGGCAATATGAAAGTCAGTTGATGAAATTCTCTTGTTCTTCTTTAATTTTGTAATAAGATAGTTGTAAGCTTCTTCCTTTGTTTTAATAGGAATATCATTTTCATCAACACACATACTAATTGATGGTCTTAACATATTTAACATTTCAATATCTTCTAAATTATAAGTAATATTAACAATAATATCCATGTCAGCTTCTAATCCCATTGCTCGCATAATTATAAATAATGGGATATCCATAAATTGAGAATTTGATAATAATAAATTCCCAGATTTGCTAAATTTAATATTAATAATTTGAAGATTATCAGACCAATCGTCTACACGAGAATTAATATGTGCAATAAATGCCTTTCCCATAAAAGCAGTCTGGTCAATTTTACCAAATACCAAAATCTTATTATCTACCATTTTTTCAATACTCATAACAACTTTTTCTTGACCTGTGACAATAAAATAGCCACCAGGTTCAAACTTACATTCGCCTAATAAATCTTGCTTAATATTTGTAGTGCAATATTTTGATTTAACCATAATTGGAATACTACCAACTGCTACATTTTGCTCAATTTCTCCAATTAATGTAATTACTTTATCACCAGTAGTCATATCTTCTTTCTCAACAAATTGTTGAACATCTGCAATAATTGTTGCAAAATATTTTAAATGTTTTTTTCTAGCTTCCTTAGGTGTTAATAATTCTGGACCAGATGGACTAGTTGGAGGTTTAATTCTAACATTAGTGCATTTGAATCCATGAAGATATATAATATTTTGTTCTACTTTTTCATAAAAATAATTATTTTCTTTCATAAGACTATAGGGGATAATTTCCTCAACTAATTGATGAAATGAACTAAATAAATGATCATATAAAATATTTGGCTGTTTAAAATATAATCGTTCTAATTTTTTTAAATCTTGTTGAGTAAAAACCATTATATATATTAATAGTTTAGGTTTATATATTTTAATGTGATTAAATCAATTTTTATTTTGGATATTGATTTTTCTAAATAAAAATCAATATAAGAAATAACCTTTGCTTTTGCGTTGACGCCTATATTAGTTAAGGGCGTCCAACGTTAAATCAATTTTTATGGCGATTTAAAGATTTTAAATATAATATATAATTATATGGAACAATATTTACCAGTTGGTATAACATTATTAACAATATTATCAAATGCAATTGGCAACCTTTCAGGTAATAGTATAAAAGAAATAAGTGATAAATATAAAATAGATATAACTCCTGCTCCTTATACTTTTGGTATCTGGGGTATAATTTATTCTTTACTTATTTATGTTACATTTAATCATCATCAAGAAATATTAAATACAGAAACAAAATACGGTAGTATATTTACTTTATTTATAATCTCTGCTGTTTTAAATGCATTATGGATACAAGCATGGGGAAAGAATTTAGAATTATCAAGTGTAATTCTTATATTACTTGCATTTACTTTAATTATAATTACAACTGAATTAAATAAAGCAGGTGTAGATAAAATAATAATTTATACATTTGGTATATATACAGCATGGGCTATAGTAGCAAGTCTTCTTAATTTATCAATATTATTAATTAATAAAAATATATTAGATAATAAAGCTGTTAAATTAATTATTATGGGTGTATTAACAATATTACCATTCTTAATAAAAAATATATTTAAGAATGAATTTGGTAATGCAATTATACCTATGTTAGCAACATTTATTTGGGCTTCATTGGGAATTGTTATGAATGATAATAATAATTTAATATTCTTAGCACCTATAATTTCATCTGCACTTAATATTTTTATTTAATTTTGTTCTTTTATTATTAATATCTTTTAAATTATCACATAATATAAGAATCGATTTTTTTTTCCATGCTAAATAATAATTATTAAAATAATTATCCATAAGATGACTATTTTGAATAAAATATTTTATAATACTATTATCATCATCTTCAAAATCTATATAATAACATGTATAACTATTACCGACAAAATTCTTCTTTTTAATTAACCCATTTGATAATTCAATTGGTGAATAGAAATATTTTAATAATTCACAATCTGGGTGATATCCAGAAATATATAAAGTATCAGCTTCATAAATATCTTTTTCTAATATTGGATGCATATTAAATAATATATTTGTTGAAATATAGTATTTAATAATTTTATTATTCATACTCGAAGAGTTGAATATTAATAGATGTGGATTTATATAAGGTATAGAATTTAAATCTGTATTATAATCATTATCTTTTTCTATAATATTAATCTTATTGATATATTTTGGTTCTAATTCAATTGTTTGTTCTAAAATGAAACCGTATTTTTTACATTTATTAATAATAATTTTTAAGAAATTTTCTCTATAAAATCCTTCATAAAAATAATTTTCATTATCATGTTCACTTCTTGGTTTAGTATCAATTAATATAAATTCATTACAATTTGGAAATATATTAATAACTTCTATATCTTCACCTGCACCTAAATATAAAATTTTTTTAAAATTATCTGTCATTAAATATTAATTAATTTAATAAATATATTATTTTTCATTTTTTTATATATTATATATAATATGGATTTTTTTAATAAATACTTAAAATATAAAAATAAATATTTACAACTAAAAAATCAATTATCACAATCAGGAGGTGCTTATTGTCCCGTAAAAGGATTTCAACAACATGAAGGTGAATGTTGGCATGATTCAACTATAACTGTATTATTATTTTGTAATGGTATTTCAGAAAAAATGCAAGAATTATTTGACAGTGGAGAATTCAATGTTAAAAAGTGTTTAGGAATAGCTCGAGATAGAGTACGTATATTTGAATTTTTATTACCATTAAATATTAACATAAATCCTGAAGAATTGGCTAAAATGTTTGAATATGCGGGAGAATATTTGGATAATTTATATAGAAGATATTTAAATATAAAATTACCAATTAGACGAGCTAATCCAGAAGATGAAGGTGAAGTAATAGATAGAGTTGTAAGTGCAGAAACATCTATTACATGTTCTATTAATTCTTTATCAATAGCAAATATGAATTATTTAAGGAGTAGAGAAATAACAAGAGAAAAAGGAGGTCATGGTGGAAAAATTGGTGATTCACTTATTACAATTTCAATATTTAATTTTTTTTTAATGAATTATTCTGAAATATATCGAGATGAACCACCTAAATATATATATGGCAACGTTGTTGATTTATATCATATATTTTATACTAATAATATGGAATATATGAAAACTGGATTGGGAAAAATGAGAGAAAATATAAGAAAATGTAAAGCTGTTTTATTAACAACCAATAATCATCAGATGGCATTTATTAAATGTGGTGAAGATAATAGAGAGTTTTTTTATGATGATAATGGTGTTAATAATGATATAAAAAACTTGAATAAACAAACCTTTTTTGCGCCTTTCGAATGGGTTAAATATTTAAATAATCAAATTGATAAAATACTATTAATAATTGAAAAAATAAAATCAACTCCACCTGAAAATCCTTTTTTCCATGTTTTATTACAAAAATATAGAACTAACCCATTTAAATTACATGAATTATTTTCATCATTTTTAACAGGATATAAGGATATTGATTTAATTAAGTCTGATAAATCTTTTTCTGTATCTGAAAAAGAAATTAATATAGGTAAAAGTGATTATGCATCAAAAAAATCATATATTGTTAAATTAACTTTTATTGATGTTGATACTAGAGAAATAGATTATTATAATAAAATAAAAGATAATTATTTTTACTATTATTATAATACACCACGTTTAACAAGTGCTATTATAGAATCATTAGAAAGTTATGATTTATTCCAATTATATAAGCTTTTTGTAAATTCATTTAATTTAAATAATATAGAAGTAGTATCAGCTATTATAAAATTACCTTATTCAGATAAAATTGAATATTTATTATTTAAATATAATTTATTACATTCAATATTTCACTATGATGAGTTAGATGATAAAGATAATGACATGTTAGGCATAACAAATGCTAAATTAGACATAATAACTACACATGTTATAAAACTAATTAATTCAGATGAAAGATTAATAAAATTAAATACAACACTTGATCATAAAGAACGAATTCCAATAGAATTATTGTTAAAAAATAGAATATTAAATAAAGAATATCAAAAGTCACCTATTTATGATTATAATGAAGAATTAAATAAAAGATATTATAAAATGTTATATGATGTTTTACCAGAAGGAATTATTAGAAGTAAACAAATAGTAAGCCCCGATGAATTAGATGATTTAATTGAAAAAACAAAATAATTTTAATATATATATATATATATATGGAAAGTACTTATTATAAAAAGTATTTAAAATATCGCGCCAAATATTTAGAATTAAAAAATACATATTCTCAATTTGGTGGAGAGCAAATTGGAGGAACTTATTGTAAAGCATGTGATAAAAAACATTCAGGAATGTGTTCTTTTAAATTAAGTAAAGATAAAATAAATGATGAATATATAGAAATGTTAAAAATCACTATAGAACAATATAAAAATGGGTTAGAATTTTATAAAAACAAAATGGAAGTATATTTTTTACAAATTATATGTAATTTAGAAACAATTATTAAAATGTATTTTAGAAAGCGTAATAAACGATTATGGAATTCTTTTCTATATTTTAGTAGATATATTCAAGATAAAATTGAATATTATAATACATTTGTTGCATTTTATGAAGTAAGTGAAAATAAAATGTTATTTGCTAATGCCATACAAGAATTTGAAAAATTTTCAAAATTTTTACAAATAGCAACAGGACTACTAATTGATGAACCTGAAGAAGAAATACAAAGAATGTTAAGATACTTGCAAAAAGGAATAAGTATCTATAATATATATAGTTTAAGAGAAGATGATTTAACAGATAGTCAACTATTTGAATTCAATCAGTTTATGAATAAATATAAGTTAAATAATCCTAATTATATTAAATATGAAGAGGATGAAGATTTTACAACTATACCAGATCTTGTTTTAATGGTGGTAAAAAATTTTACACAAGAACAAAAAAAAGCATTATTAATTATATTAAATGAAGCTCCCAATATTAATTTTCATACGGCATACGAATTAGCTTTTAATAATGCAACAGAAATAGACATGCAAATATTTAATATATTATTTGAAATGTTTAAAGAAGAAAATGAGGAAGATCCTTTTAAGTTAAATATACTTACAATGATTATAAAAGAAGAACATACATGGACTGAAAAAGATTTAGCAGATACTGTTAAACTTTATAGATTTTTTAAATTTTATAAAAAAATAACAAAACTAGAAGAAGGATTACGTGAATACTTAGAAGAAAGAAGTGACTATGGAGTAGAATATGATGATAATGAACATGAACTATCTTTAAAACTACAAGAATATAGAAGAATATTAAATAGCGATATTGATATTTATGATATTCCACAAATAATCTTAAAATCATTATTTCCAAAAACAATCTTAAAATATATATTTCCATTTAACCCTGATAACCCTAACGAATTGAGTCCAAAAGAAATGTCGCTTAAAGATAAAATCTTAGGAAAACCATCTTTTAAGCCATCTTTTAAGCCATTACCATTATAATTATTATTAATGATGGTATTTATATTAGTTAAAAACCTTGGTTATTTTGAATAACACATAACACAAAATTATTAAAAATAAAAATTAATTTAAATATAAAAGTGTATTTAAATTAATGGATAATAATTTTGATAATTCCTGGAATGTATGGTACCATCATACAAAAGATAATTGGACAGTCGATGGTTATAAGAAGATATATAAAATAGATAATGGAGTTGATTTTTGGAAATTATATAATAATTGGGAAAGTTTAGGAGGTATTACGGCAAAACATTTCTTTTTAATGAAAAATGATACAAAACCAGTTTGGGAAGACCCTATTAATATGAAAGGTGGTTGTTGGTCTTATAAGATTCTTGATAGTATGGCATCTGAATTATGGGAAGATTTATCAGTATTAATTGTGTCTAATGAATTAGTTCAAGGAACAGAAGCGTTGGGATTATCAATAACATTAAAAAAAAATAATACATGTGTTGTTAAAATATGGAATGATGATAGTAATAAAAATAGTATTAAACATATTAATAAGAATATTTTAAAAAAATGGGGAACTGATATTATTTATATTGCTCATATGGCAGAAAATACATCTATTGATGCATAAATTTGTTATTTTGAGTTTGTAGTTTAAAACGGAATCAAACTCATATACTTAATTAAATTTAATATGAGAAAGTAATATAAATATTATTCCAAAGAATATTATGGCTTGATATTTGTAAGGTCCGCCAAATACAGTATTTTTAATTCCAAATAAATCTAATTCATTCATAATAAAAAAAACACCAACTACAATAACATACATTATTAAATCTTTTAAACCAAAATTTGTATCAAAATACATATTATATAATATATAATATATAATATATAATATATTATTAATTAATTAAGTTATATAAAATACGATTAGCATAAGTATATAATAAACACCTCCATATATATAATCATTTTTAGTTAATTTTAAATCCATTAGTTTAGTGATAATTTTTATTATTTTATATCCATATAAAATTAATCCATCTTTTTGCATGGAGATAAAGCAAATTTTATCTTGCCTAAAGTTGATACTTGATATTCAATAATAATTGGATATGTGTTCTTTAAAAATAAGCTGACATGGCTACATAAATTTGAACATCTAGTAAAAATAATTAAATATTTAAGTTCAAATGTTCCTTGAACAATTTCATTTGGATTACTTGTATTTTTCTTTATAATTAATCCTGAACTATTATTACTTGCAGTTAATTCAAATTCAATAACACCTAATTCACCGGTTCCAGCCATGAACATAGTATTCGCTAAACATTTAACTTCCATACGATCTGTTGCACTTATCATATTTTTACAATAGTTTTGAAAATCTTGAGTTGGCATAATAATTTGATATGGAAATTTAACAGGTTCAATTTCATAATCGGTGTCTTCCAAATCCATTAAATTTATTTTAAATGTTTTCTTTTCATTAGAACTTTCAAGTATCATTATTAATTTATTAATATCATCGTCATCGATTTTCCACGTCATTGTATCGCAATTAGTCATACATTTGATACATTTAAGAAAATTACTAAGATTAATACCAATTGTTAATTTTTCATTTTTATAATTATAATAGTATGAATCAAACTTATCAGCATCCAACTTACAATGAATTAGAATGCTACTAGTTTTATTTACTTCTTTAATTATAACTCCTCCTACTTTGTCTTCTGTCTCTGAAGAATTACCAGTTCCTTTAATAATAGCAGGGAAAAAATGAATATTGATATCTGTTAAAAGTGGATTTAAAGAATCAATAAGAGTTTTTATATGTACCGATTGGGTAGTTTTAAGTTCTAAAATGCAGACCATATATTAATATAATTATACTTTCCTTTAACCTAATTTAAAATCAATTTTTTATAAAAAAAAATATCTAGGATTATTATATATAATGAGTAATAAATATAAGCTTGTTAATCCCTATATTAAAGGTGAATTTGAAACAAAAGTCGGTGCCAAAAACTCAGTTGAAGCTGCAAAAGTTTTTTACAAGAATTTATCAGAACACTTTAATAACAATGTTCCCAGATTTTACTTTACAATCCAAAAGGGTGGAAGTGGAAAAGGTAAATTCTATCACTTTGAAGTAAAAGAAAAGAAAGTTAACGATAGTGTTGATTATACTATTAAACCATTTGAAATCAAAGGTGAAGATGAAGCTATGAAACAATATCTTGAAAACTTTGACCACTTCAAAGGTCGCTTCAATGGTGGATCATCTAACCATGGACGTAAGGGTTCACGCAAAGGTTCACGCAAGGGTTCAAAGAGAAGTAGCAGACGTAGTTTAGATGATGATTTTTCAAGCGATTCAGAAGATTTCTATCGTGAAGCTAAATCATACGTTCCAGTCGCTTCATCACCATTCTATTATATGTATTATGATCCTCTTCTCTACAAAGTTGATTCAGTCTTTATTCCAGCCTACTACTCATACGTTTCAGCATTCAGCGAAATTAATACACGCTTAGGAACTATGACTGTTTATATGCCATAAAATAATCATTGATTAATATTTATTATTATAAAGTGTTTTATAACTATTGATTAATTCATTAGTTATATTATAATAAAAATCATTAATAGTTTCTTTTTCATATATACTCTCTAAATCACCAGCTTCAATGTTTAGAAAATATTTATTAAAACCTTCAAAATTAAGATGAATATCAGAATGATTCTCATTTATTCTATTATTCCAAATTGTATCTTCTTTATAAATATTAGTAAAACGTTCGATATATTTTTCTTCAGCCTTAATATTTTTAAATTTAATTATACTATTAATAATATAAACAGGAATGCAAAAATCTTCTTTATTATTATGACTTGAAACTAATAATGATGCGAAACCTTCATTGTCTGTTATTTTAGTAAGATTATAACAAACAAATCTATCAATATCCATCATTAAATATTCTTCTTTAATTTCATTATATAATTTTTTATAATTATTATTAGATAAATTTACATATAATTTTGTATCTAATTCGTCATATCCATAAGTAATCGCAATATTATCATATTTAATACTAATCATATTAGTATTATGCTCAATACCAACAAGTGTTCCATTAAAATATGATTCACCTAACATTTTAATAATAGTAGTAAAAAACAATGGTTGTTTATTTTTTAAATAATTAATAAAATTATTATTAAAATTGTATAAATCTTTTTGAATTCCAGTTAATTCTTTTGAAATAAAGTTATAATAATTAATATGTAAAAATTTATTAGATTGATTTTCCATAAATCCTATAGATTCAATATATTTGTGCAATTTTGATAATATTAAATAATTATCATCATTATATTTAGTAATAATTCCATTCATTAATAAATATTGATGATTTGTAATAGGTGTGGTATTAATACCGAAAAAAAACATATTTACTTTTGTTAATAACATTATTTTATCAAAAGTAGGATGGACAATAAAATCGCCATTCTCATGGATTAATCCAGATTTTTTGATAGTGCTAAACGTAATCATTATTTAAATTACCCTTAAAATAATAATTTAATTAATCAATTTTTATTCTAATATATTATAAATGGTTAAACAGCTATTAATAACTGGATATTACAAAAAACAAAATACTGGTGATGATTTTTTTGAAAACATTGCTAATAAAATTTTTTCAAATAATAAAAATTATAAAATTTCTATAAAATCTATTGATGACATTAAAAATAATATTGAAAATATTTCTAATACATTTGATTCAATTATATTATTTGGAGGGGAAACATTAAATGAATATTTTTTAAATCCATTATCAAAAATTAAACTAATTAATCAGAATATTAACATGTATGCATTAGGAGTTAATTTGGGTGCAGATATTGAAATGATTAAACACTATTTAATAATGTTTCAATATATTATAGTAAGAAATAGTCAGGACTGTGATATTATAAAAAAAAGGTTTGATAATTTAATCCATTGCGAATATATTCAAGATATAGTATTCTATAATTTTATAAAAGGTTATAAAACAAAAAAAATAGGAAAAAATATTGGTTTGTTTTTATCTCAACCTAAATTAAAAAATCAAGATAATATAGATGATTATATTAATATAATAAATTATTATGCAAAAAAAGAATATACAATTAAATTATTTAGTATGTGTTATAGTAATAATGAAAATGAAAGTGATATTATAATAAATAATAGAATACTTAATGAATTAAATTCTGATGTTAAACAAAAGGTTAAAATAATTCCAAATAATTTATTTGGAAAACATTTGAAGACTTTAAAATATGCAATTTGTGAAAGATTTCATGCTCATGTTTTATGTTTAATTTATAATATACCTTTTATTTCATTTGCTAATACTAATAAAGTTAAACAATTATTGTCTGATTTATCTATAAATAATATTCTTATAGAATCAAATACAAAACCTGAAATTATTTATAACACATTAAATAAGATTAATACCAAAAAATTAAAGAAAATATATAAAAATACTTTTTCAAATGTTAATGATTTTTATAGTAATTTAATTAAAAATAATTTGGATGATATAATTAATTATCCAAAAAATAAAACAAAATTTTACTTTAGTAATGATATAATAAATTATCAATCTAATAAAATATTTAATAAATATAAAACAACTGATACTATTTTAATGAAAATATTTGGAACGACTGAATTAAAATATCAATGGGGATTAGATGAAAAAATTAAAAACAATTTATTGAAACTTGATGATATTAAATGGTTATATGAACAAAGTATTTATTCACATTATTATTTGCATTATAAAAATATGAACAATATTTTAAAAATTAATAATATAAATATTGATTATATTGACCAATATGATAGAAGTAATTGTCATAGATCTGGTTGGCGTTATGTAGTAGATAATATAAATAATAAATTGGCTACATCTAATAAACAAGCTATTAAATGTGATTTATATGTAGATAGAACATTTCATTGGTGCTGTAATGAGATGGTTAATAATAATATAATTCCATATACTACACCGTGGATAGGTATTATTCATCATACATTATATGCAGATAGTTCCAATTCTTTCAATCATAATTGTATTGAATTATTAAAAAATAAATATTTTTTAGAAAGTTTACAAACATGCAAAGCTTTAATATTTTTATCTAAATATTTAAAAGATAATTTTAAAAAATTGGCTACTATTAATAATATTAAATTACCTTCTTTATTTAATTTATATCATCCAGCAGAGTTTGTTGATATTAAATGGAAATATAGTAATTGGGATAAAAGTATTATTCAAATAGGTTCATGGCTTAGAGATATTAATGCTATTTATGATTTAGATTATAATAAAAAATATGCATTAGTTGGTAAAAATATGACTGATAAATATATATGTTTTTCACATGTAAATTATAAAGAATCAAATAATGTTAAATTAATACAATATTTAGATAATAATCAATATGATGAAATATTATCGAAAAAAGTAGTATTTATTAAATTATTTGATGCAAGTGCAGTTAATACATTAATTGAATGTATTGTTAGAAATACACCAATTATTATTAATAAACTACCTGCAGTTGTTGAATATTTAGGAGAAGATTATCCATTATATTATAATTCACAAAATGAATCATATATAGATGAAGTATCTCAATTATTAAATATTGGTATATTTAAAGAAAATAAAATTAAAAAAGCACATAAATATTTAAAAGAAATGAATAAAGATTTCTTAAAAGTAGAAAACTTTATTAATTCGTTATGTAAATTAATTTCAAAATAATTACATTATGAAAACATTAATTTTGTATATTTAGAATGAGCATGAGTAGATTTCTTAATTGTTTCCCAATTTTTATATACTCTATCAAGATATTGTTTAGATTGATTAGGTATTTTAATTTTAATTTCTTTAAATTTTTTACCAAAAATATCATATAATATATAAGAAGTTGTTTGTAATGGATATAATTCGTTTTTATAAATATATTGATTAGGCCATATATTTCTTAATTTTTTCATGTTGTAATCATAATATTTTTTATCTTCTAAGAATTTAAAATAAAATATATCAATTTGAATAGGATTTTCATTATTATCTTTTATTAATACTTTATCAATATCATGAATACCTAATCTAATTGTATTATCATCTTTTATTATTTCATTAATAGCATCATGTAATTTTTCTCTATCTTCTTCCATAACACCAATATCAATATCATCATCCCATGGAATAAAGCCATTGTTATGTCTATAATATCCAATTAATCCTCCCCCAATTAAAAAATAATTTATATTTTTTTCATCTAATTTTTTACTAACAATTTCAAATAAATTAAATAATTTATAATGAAATGCAAAATTAATATAATATTTTAAATCAATCCCATTCATTGCAATATTTCTATTATTTTCTGTGTCATTAACATAATTAATTATTGTATTAATATTAGAATATTTTTCATTTAATTTTCCTGTTAAAAAAGTAATTAATAATATAATCAATAATATTGTAATTAATATATATTTATTCATTATTATAATATATAAAATTTAATCCATCTTTTGAAACACATAATATCTATACATGAATGACCATGCACGGCTTTCTTTATCGGCACCTTTTAGGTCCCCATAAAATTCAGCTACTTTTTCATAGAATTGTTTGTTCTTTGGATTTTCTTCATATTTAATTACATTTTCAAAATAAGGCTTATTGAGGTAAAAGATATTAGAGAATAAATCAGTATCAACTAAACGGCAACCAGCACGTTTCATTGTATTTGTCATTAATTCTTGAGATACTAAATATTCTTCAATGTATTTACCTTCTTCGCTAATCCAACTCATATGAACATCAATTGGAAGACCGACTTTGTTATTCTTACTCGAAGAATTATCATCACTATATTTCTTAACAATTTCATATAATATATTTCTTTTACCATCATCATCAGTATAATAAGCTGTAATGTTTCCACTTTCATCAAATTGTGGAATAATTTGATTAGGGTCAAATAAAGTTAAGATAACAAAACCATCCTTTTTCAAATATGTCTTTATATTATGAACCAGATTAGTTATACTTTCTTCATTATTAAAAAGATAATGAATAACCATCTGAGAACTTATTACATCAAACTTTTTATTCCCAAAATTCTTTTCAATTGCTTTAATATTTTCTTTAGATAAATTTGAAATCGCTTTTGTTTGACTTTCACTATCTAATGGTACTGAACCATCTGCTTGAATAAAGCTTACTTTACCAAAATCAGGGAATTTTGTTTTAAGAAAGTTATAACGACTAATAGCACCATCAGTTGCACTATAGATACCTTCAAAATCAACATCTATGCCAACATATTCGCCAACACGGGCATGATACATTTTAAGAATATCACCACCGCGACCACAACCAATATCTAAAACTGATTGGCGTACAATTTTACCACCCAATGTATTACTTGTTGGGGAGCAATAAGTGTAGATTAAAATGGATTTTATCCAGTTGTGAAATTCACGTAATTTTTTCAACAAGTTTGTAATCTTCTGATAATAAATATCTTGTTTCTTTTGAGAATTAATAATACTACTATCAAGACGCGAAGTCAACAATTTCATTTGCATATCATAAGATTTAGGATTAGATAAATTGGCAATTTCTTCAATAGTTACACTTTCAATCATACTTTTCCAAATCTTTTCTGCGACATCCTTATTATTACCATATCTCTTACTATATCTTATAACACTTTCAGTTTTATCCCAACGGGTCTTAAGAATTTGCCATCTATAAGGATGTGGCATAGTAGTATCATTAGTATAAACAACTTCAACAACTGTATTATCCATAACAATATTGCCTTCAACATCTCTAATATTACCATCAACAATTGGTAAATATATAACACTATTATTTTCTTCTTTCATAAATGGAACAGGTTGTTCGCGACCACCTACAATATCACCTACAAACATATTAATAACGCGAAATGTTTTGTTTTCTATTTTGTCAGGTAGTGAATTATCAAATATATCCATATAGCCACCAGTATCCTTGTTTCTCTCAAATGTAATATAAACATCCAAACTGTTGGTATGCGGTGGCTTGTATTTATAAATTGGATAACGCTGTTCCTTTCTGTCCCGTGTATATTTTTGTTCTAATGGGGTTAAAATGATACCATCTAATAAATAAGGACATTCGACATTTGCATTTTTAGTACAATTGTTCCATATAACATCTGCAAATAAAAATACTTCAGAAGATGACCCACCAGATGGGTATAAGAATATTTTAGGGTATATTAATATTTGATTCGGTTTCATTTTATTAATTTCAGCATTTAATTGTTTATAAAATGATTTAATATTATCTGAATAATAAGCCTTTATGTGTTCCAAATTAAATGATCCTTTCATTTCATATTCCTTAATCTCAAATGGATTGTAATTAAATGATTTACTAATGGAGACCATATGACTTAAACGTTCAGATAATTTTAATGTTCCTCTCATATCTGTCCCTTTGTAATATAAACAATCAAACATCATAAATAGATAAACACGCTTTTCATCTATATATATTAATTCTCCTTCAATAATTGTATCATTTAACTCTTTATTTTTAACACCCATCTTTTTAATATGTAAATTATTTGAAATTAAATAACATTCATCTTTATATATATACAATTGATATTTCTCGCCATCTGCTTTATCAGTAGCTGAATATTTATTAGGAATATTATCAACAATATGTTGAACTTCGGCTGAAATTGGTTGCATACTATATAAATTATTAATATTATTAGCACCCTCAAATGAAGTTCCATATAATAATTTAATATACTTATCAATAATATCTTTTTGGTCTTCTTTAGTTATTAAAATATCGCTGTTTGTCATAACTTTTTTTATGTTTTCTGCTTCAGTATAAATTGTTTCTAAAATAGATTTATCAGATTTGTTAGATTTATCAGATTTATCAGATTTATCAATCATAGTATAATCAATTTCTATTTCATAATTCTTAACTGCATTTGATACTGTGCTAATATTATCACTTGCTTTAACAATAGTCATATCAATATGTAGTTGTTTTGATAACTCCAAACTAATACGTTGCTTGTATCTATAATTTATTTTATCACTTTCTAGTGGGCTAATTTTACTTAACATTTTAATTGTTTCTTCATCTTTAACCTCAATTTCTTTTGATTTTCTAAAACGAATATCTAAAGTATCAATATCAATTGTATTTGATTTTTCTTTAATTTTTTGAATTAATTTAAAACCATCTTTGTCAAGATATTGAGCAACAATAATAGAAAATATATTATTATTTTTGCGCTGATATAATAAACCCATTAGATTATTAATATTTTCAATACCATTAATTGTAATACGAAAATCAAGGTAAAATACATCTAATGATACATTTTCAATTAGTTTTAATTTATCTTCAGAACTACGATATTTTATATATTTAAGAACATTCATAAAATCGATTAATGATAATATATTATCAGATTTGTAATTATTGAACATAACTTCAAACTCTTCATCTTTAGTAATACTATCAAATAATTGTGAAATATCATTTTTTAACTTTTGGTTAGTAATTGTTAACATTATAAATATATATATATTCTTTTTTTAAATTTAATTAAATCAATTTTTCTTTTTGAGATCTATTATCACAAAGAACTTTTGATTGCGAAAAGATAAAAATCTTTAAAAAATTTTAATCTCACAATCAATTTTTCTTTCTATTTTATTTTAATGGAATATTTAGAATATCTTAATTATTTAAAATCTAATAATATTATTTTATTTGATCATGATTATAGAATTTCATTTAATAATATAAATAATTATTATAATAATAATTATATGAGTGGAGGTGGGTATAATAAAAAAAATAAATTATTAAAATTAAATAAAAATGAATTAGAAAAAATTATTAATGTCGCTTTATCTCAAAATCCCCATTATTTAATTAACATTATTTAATTAATCTATAAGTTTAACAATATTATTAATATATTTAATTAATAATGAAAAATAATCTGAAAGATTATTATTATATATTAGAAGTTGATAATAATGCATCAGAAGAAGAAATATATGAATCTTATAAAAATAAAATTTCTAAATTTAATAATTTACCATTTCATACACCAAAAATGATTTCTGAAATAAAATTATTAAAAGAAGCTTTATACGTATTAGGTGATAATGAAAGAAGAGCAAAATATAATAAAAAATGTATAAAAATGCAACGATATAGTGAGGAAGGTAGACAAATTGATAATACACAAGTTCATGAAAGATTATTTAGTATAAATTTTAATAATTTATAAATTAATATAATTATATGATTATTCATATAGAAGGATTTGATAAAAATAATAATTATATTAATTTAAATATAAACCCACAAAATAAAAAAATTAAAGATCTCAAAAAATGGTCTTATTATGATTGGTATAAAGATGGAATTAAATTAGATAATGACTATAATGATTGGAAAGAAAATGATAATTATGAGATCATTTTTAATAATCAATTTATAAATTTATATATAAAAATAAAAAATAAAATTATTATGACTCCTCTTATATGTAGAAATTCTACTATTGAGGAATTAAAAAATATATTATCTATAAAAGATAATATATATTTCAAGCAAATTAAATTGAAAGATAATCTTACACTTGATGATTATGAAATTAATAATTTGGATTCACTTATTGCGCTAAATAATTATTCATTATCAGCCTTGGACTGCTGATCTTGTTCATTCTTCTTGTAGCGGTAGTGAGTCCCAGAAAAACCTTCACCACTGAAAGTCTTGAGGTTATCAGCACTAAGAAGTTTGTCGAAAACATCCTTGGTATCAACTGTCATATCACCACAACCGAGAAACTTGTTGTCCTTGCGGTAAAGACGGTAGTAAAGAACACCGCCACCAAGCTTGTTAATCATTTCAGTATGAGCAGTTTTAACTGTGTTGTAATCTGAACTGTCAGTGAGACCTTCAACCTTGAAGAAAATACGGTAGTGAGCGAACTTGACACGAGCTGATTGACCACTCTTGTTCTTAATGGTCTTGAGTGCAACAAGTGCTTCCTGAGATGTTGAGAAGACAAGGAAATGGCTGTTGGATTTTTCGGTGTGATGCTTTGAAGTTAGCCCTGCCAGACCTTCAAATACTGAAACATCAAAATTGCCATTAGATGGCTTTACGAGAAGAGTACGACCTGCTTTAGTGCGAGGACGTTGTTGTTGTTTGCTTTCTTGAGCGGACATTTTATTCTTAATATATTATATTAATTTGTCTTTATATTATAACAAATCTTTTATGTATGTAATAATTATTTTTGTAATTTTATTATTTTTAATATTAAAATTATTTAATTTAATTGAAGAATCAAGATAATTATATAATATATTTTTTATAAGTAATTCAATAAATTTTTTAAAATAATTGATTTGATATAAATTATAAATTAAATCATTTGTCATAATCCATTCAAATACACTTATATATACATCATTAAATGTATAATTATCAACATATTTATTTAAATTATAGGATGATATATTTGTATACATTTCGTCTAATTTATTATCATACCTTAATATAAAAACAATACATCCTATTTCAGGAATAATATTATGATATATTTCATTTTTTGGGAATTTATTAAATAATTTTGGTAAATATAATACATCATAAATACTATATTTTATTAATTCTTTACTCATAGTTTTAACATCAATATTAATTTCCCAAATATTACCCATTAATTTATCATTTTCCATTAACTTTTTATATTTTCTATGACTGATTACTTTCATATTTAACAATAAATCATATATTTTACATTTACCATCAATATTATTTGATGAATTATAATATTCACACAAATATCTTGTATCAATCAAATTATTACAAAATTTTTCTCTATCATTTTTATTTATAATATTATCGAATAAATATGGTAAGTCTAAAGATTCACTTCCATGTAAAATTTTAATACAATCGCTTATTAATAATCTTTTAAATATGTCTTTTTTAATATTTGGTGGGTAAAATAAAAATATATCCATCTTCTTATTCTTAATAAAATTTATTTGACATAATGCAATTTCTCTTTGATTTTTAACTCTATTAAACTCAAAATCTACACCGATTATTTTATACCCTTTACAATTAATAAATTCTTTAATATAATCCTCTAATAATTTATTTGTTTTTTCACTTTTACAAATCACTAACATAATTATAATAATAATAGATTATATTATTATTATGATATGATAATTTATTGATTATTACAACCTAATATAATACGATATAACAAGTAGATAGGAGCACAAAAGAATGCAAATAAAAAGTCAATAAAATTTATACCTTTATTACATTTGATAGATAAATATATAGCAACACAAAATATAACGAGCATAATAACAATATAAACAAGAAACGTTTCTATAAAAACATTTAATGTTCCAAATCCTTCTTTATTTTTTTTTGCTTCTAAAAATTTTTCATATTGTTTTTTAATACCAGTGATCATATAATATACATTATATTAAAAATATTTAATTAAATATATAATTATTAAAAAAATAAACCAATAAAATGTTATAATTTCTAAATTATTTTTAAATTCTTTTTCAGAATCAAATAAATTAAATAAAGGATTTATTAATCTATAAATAAAACCTTGCTCTTCTTCTTTTTTTCCTAATAAATAATATTCAATTTTAGTTAATAAACATGACCCATCTATTTTCCATTTATATAAAATATATCCTAACATAACTATACTTTTAAATAATAAATCTTTACCATAAAATGGAGCTACTAAAATAAATAATAATAATAACATATGAATTATTTTTATTATTAATATTCCAATCATTATAATTATAATTATAATTTTATTATAATATCATACCGCATAATTTAGTTGTAATAAGATGATAAATTATATAGAAAGGTGTAAAGAATAAAGCCAATAAAAATTGTCCTAATGAAAATCCATTACTGCATCTAAAAGATAAATAAATAGCAAATCCTGTAATTAACCATGATATAATTGTCATTATTATTTTATATTCACATATAATTTCATTATCATTATCTTCATTATCTTCATTATAATCGAATGTCTCTTTTTTAAAATTTATATTTGGGAAATATAAATTTGAATAGGTTTCTATAATTTTTTTAAAAGTATTCATAAATATTATATATTATACTTTATAAATAAAAAAAATTATAAATTTAATTTACACATTACCCAATTGTTCTAATTTAATAATTAATTCATCATATACTTTCTTAAATTTTTCTTTATTTAGACTTTCCTCATACCATTTATTTAAAACATCTATTATTTCATTTTTCTTTAATCTAAAATGTTCTTCTATAAATTTATCATATGAATCAGGCTTGTTATTTAACATACCTAGCATAGCTACACGCATTGTCTCATATCTAATATTATCATTATAAATTGCACTTTGTTTTTTACCTTCTGGTTTATGTGCACTTCTTTCATAACCAGGCTCATTAAAATATGGTTCTTCAACTAAAATTAAAGATTGGATTGAAATAATAACTTGAAAAAATGTAGATATTTCTGGTATCCATGATTCTCCTTTTTCTCCACTCCATGTTCCTAGTAAAGATAAGCATACTTTTCCATTAGCATATAAATTAGGATTAAATCTTACACGACCATTGTCAGTTGTATTGATTAATACTTTTGGAACACCAATAGGATAATCATCTGGAAAATATGCATGAAATTCAAATAATCCATTATGATAAGGTGTATCCTTTGGTCCTACAATTATGAATGAAATTAAATTAGTATTACTTGGGATTATTCTCATTAAAACACTTGAATCCCAATTAATAGGCAAGTCTTTCTTCAAAGAAGATAATTCTGCCATTATCCTCATAATTGTTTTTGATGGAATCTTTAGATTTCTTTCATTATAAAAACGATGTAAATTATTTAATTTGATAGTATTATAATTATTTTCTTTAACCATCTTAATATAATCATTTATAGAAGTATTAATATCAGTATTAGTTTCTTCTTTTTTCTCACTTTGTTTTTTAATATTCATTTTAGAATATTTTTCATAAACATCAATATAGTGTAAATAAGTGCACATACTAGATTCATCGATAGAAATCGATGAATCTTCATTATTTACAATCGCTTTAATTTCATCAATAATATCAAAATTAATATCATTATTATTATTTATTAACAAATCCAATGAATCAATTAAAGTGTTATATAATTGAATTGAATTATTAAATAATAATAAATTTATTCCATTAAATTTATTAATTATATAGTCATTTAATTTTTGAGGAATTAATGTAGATGGGTTGGATTTTATATACTTATTAATTTCATTTAATATATTAATAGTATTTATTTCATTTGTTTTAGCAACATCAATGTATTTACTAATGTCCCATTTTTGTTCACTTCCATTACCATATCCTGTTCCAGGTTTAAATCCAGAATTTTGTTGAGATTTATCATCATCAGTAATTTTATTAAAATTCAAATTAATAATATTTGTATCTGTATGACCTTTTTCTAATTCTAACATTTTTATTTCAATAAAATTAAAATTTGTATCATCCATATCAATAGATTTCATTAAATGTTCCTCTAATGCATCAGCTAAATTTACAACTATCCATTCTAATGAAATCATATAATTCCATAATGAAGGATTCCATAAACTCAAATTTAATATATTAGAAACTAAATTTACATCTATTTTTGGTTTAATATATGATACATAAGGAGGGATATAAGGATGTAAATCTGATAATTTCAGATTTATTTCGAAATAATTATAACCATGTTTGTGATTAAATTTTTCCATATTCTCATTATTATATACAAATCTAATTGATAAGTTCATAAGATCATTATTATTACAAACAATGTAATGAGAATATTCTTTATTTGTATTAACTTTATTCACTTCACTTAATAACATATTCGCAAGTTGTTTATTATTTAAAAACAATTGTTTCGGAACATTTTCTGGATTTTTACGCGATTGTTGATATTTTGAAAGAAAATTATTTAATAATAAATTCTGATTATGTTTAAATTTTGTATTTGTTGTAATATTAAATATGTTCAAATTATCTTCAATAATAACTTTGTTAGTTTCTCCTGATACTTTATAATTTTTAATTATATCACAAATACTTTCAATTGTTATTTTTGAATTTGATTTAGACAAAAACAAATTCACATAATCAATAATCTCTTTATTTTGTTCTGATGATGTAATATATTGAAAATCATCATTATAATAATATTTATAATTCAAACTATCCAACATAAAATCAGTTATAGTTGTATTATATTTATTATTAGAATTTTGAATACTAGAACTAATAATACTCATTGATAATATAAATTTATAATTATATTATCAATAAATCAATTTTTTTTTAAACAAATAATATGCTAGATACCAAATCAAAATCTTTTCTATAGATACTCTTCATAAATGATTCTAATGGATTAATATCTGGAACCGTATTGTTATCATTTTTATAGGATACATTATTGCCAAGTACACTTATCATTAATCCTTGGCTTAAACCCTCTGCTAAAATCATACCTTCCATCTTTGATGTAGCAGGAAAACCAGGACTACGGTGATTTAAATTCCAAAAGGTAGTTAGAGGCAGGCAAAACCCATTATACTTAAATTTCTTTGTCATACGTTCAGCAAAAGTATCCCAATTATTTCCACCAAATGTGCAAAAACTAGGATTGAACTGACCGTCCGTTAGGATGACATGATTAATCTTCCCATTAAATTCGTGATTTTGCGCACGTACTTTTTTCATAATATCAAGTAATCTATCTAATGCTCCATCCATATTGGTTGAACCACCCCATGGAGCCTGGCTTACTTGAGTAACCCAATCAATAATATCTCCATCTTTTTCCAGATTAATAATAGTAGGGTTATCATCAAAAGTCAGGAAGCATCGACCTAATTTGCTAAGAAGAGTAATAATAATACCAAGAACAATTGCAGGCCCCATTACATTTGCACTAGCCATGGAACCAGATACATCAATTGTAGCTATAACATTTAATGGGTCAAATTCTTTGTTTTCATGATGTTCAATTTCTTTCATAATCCGTTCTCTAATATCTTCAACCAATGCTAGGAACTGAGAATGAATAACTAAACGTTCTGATTTTGAAAATGATTTAACTTGATGACCTGTCCAAATAGTGTTGGCAAATTTAACACTATCAAGTGTTGCACCTTTAAGCGCATTGTTAAGGCTAGCTTGAATTAATTCATGACGTAATTCAATACGTGCTTGATTGTTAGTTCGACCACCGTTATCATCTGTATTATTATAATCATTTACAATTTCATTTAATAAAGCTTTACGATGTTGATGTAATGCTCCAGCTGGAATACTAGATGATTCAATCTTATCCCATTCGTTATCTGCCATTCTTGTTTCAGTGATATTTAATACATCGTTCATAATTGATAAAATATAGCGCATAGTCATTTCATAAAAATTTTGTGTCTTTTTACTTAAAGTGAACAAATGATTACAATCTTTATCAGGGAAAAACACTTTTGAAATTAACATATTGCGATGCTTTGTATACCGTTTTTCATGAATACCTTCTGGTTCAAGATTGTGTTTACGACGAGCATTCTGACGTTTAACTCCAAATTCAGAAGCTTGACGAGGAAACCATTTACCAGCCATACTAATTTTAAACTTACCTTTGTTATCCTCGCTATATAACTTTTTAATTTTAGTATACATATCACTATGATTAGCAGTTTCTCCAATAATTATTTTAATATCATCATTCATTGCTTTCGCATAAATTCCAACAATATATTCAACTAATTCCATATTATTCTGTGAATTATTTGAATAATAGTATCCAATTAATGCATTTAAATCACGATAGCATCCATAATGAGGAAGCAATGAAATAATATTTTTATGATTAGGAAATGCTTCAATAAAAAGAACTAGCATATAAAATGAAATAATACGATGACCCTTTCCTTCATCAAAACGAGAACCAGCAGAAATAGCACGTTCGCGCATGATAAAACGACCCAACATATCAATCATAATAATATTCTGTTCATCCTGTTCATTTTTAATCATAGTAATTAATTTATTCATATTTGTTAAAATATGATGCTTTAATCCTTCAGATAAATCATCCATAAAATTATAATTAGATTTAGGTTGTTTCTTATAAACTTTAACTTTATTTTTATTTACATTTACCAATTTATAACCAAATGCCAATAATTCTTCAGCAAATGTTTTTTCACTTGCTGAAATATTAGTATAATTTAAATCACCATTCCACGTTTCTCCTTTATTAGATTCATTAAGAATTACGTTATTATAACCAAAGGTTGTAGTCGCAATTGACGCCATTAATAATCTAACATTATTAAGTCTTTAAATTAAATAATCAATTTTTCTTAAAGATAGCAATTAATCCAACCATATACATTTCATTAAAGATGGATTGAGCTACCATATATTCCAATTCTGCTAATTCTTCAATATATCTAGTTATATTAATATCTGAATTTATTTCTGATTCTAATTCTTTATTAATTAATATATTATTAAGTTCTTGAATTAAAAAACTTAAAGTATATCCTTCAGTTATTATATTTTCCTCAATATACTTATAACATTTTTCAAAAGATATATCTTTATTAATAAGATTATTATATAATTGTGAGATAATATTAGGTGGTGGAATCCCGGCAGAATTATAACAAGCATCAATACATATTTTCTTTTTAGTACCCATCATCATACTTAAACTTTGTAAAATATTAATTGCTCGTCTTAAATCGCCATTTGAAATATTTGCAATTGATTCAAGACTATTTTTTTCATACTTTAAATTTTCCTGACTACAAATATATTTCAACCTTTCAACAATTATCTTTTTATCAATTGGATAAAATCTTAAATTGACACATCGAGCTTTAATTGGTGCAATTATTTTATTCATATAATTACATATAATACAAAAACGAGTATCATCTGAATATTTCTCAATAATACGACGAAGTGCAAATTGAGCATCAAATGTCATACTATCAGCTTCATCCAAAATAATTAATTTAACACCTGTATTAAATGGAGTCATCTTTTCAGCAAATCCTTTTATTTCCTCCCGAACTGTATTAATACCTCTATCATCAGAAGCATCAAGTCTAATCATCATAAGAGCTTTATTTTTACCATATAATTTATTAGCAATACTCATGATAGTAGATGTTTTACCAGTTCCGCTTTTACCATGTAATAAAAGATGAGGTAAAGAACCACCATCAATCATCTTATTAATAATATTAATATTTTTATCTTGTCCTACAATATCATCAAAATTATCTGGTCTATATTTTTCAATCCAAATCATTAATTTATATTTATAGTTATTACATTTTTAAATAATAAATTAATCAAATTTTTCCATTTCATAATAAGTTTCTTCAATAATACAATCTCCTTTTATTAAAATAAATCCATCTGAATATAATTCTTTTTTTATATCTAAAATTATTTCATTAAAAAGTAATTGAACTTCTTTATTTTCTAATATTTTTTGAGTTATAGTAGCTTTATTACTAATATTAATATTACTTGTCTTAAATGATTTTTTTTTATAACATAATGGAAATGTAACTGTAATACTTAGATTACTATTATTAATCGGTATAATATTAATAATTGGAATATGTTTTTCATTTATAATATATTTAATATTTTTAATATCTTCTAACATTATATTTATATCTATAATTATTTTGTATTTTTAAACCAAACTGTATTATCCATCGTATTCCATAGTATATGTTTCTTCATATGAACATGGTCCATCAATAATAATTGTTCCATTATTAAAATATCCAGATTTATTACCAATAATCTTTTCATTAGCATATAAATTGAAATATGGATATGGTTCAGTTTCTTTTTGATAAATTTTGATATGACTATTTGTATTTATATTAATATCATCAACATTAGGAAAAACTATTTTAATATGTATATCCCCTGATGGAATAATAGTAATAGTAGGCACTTTAAACATCCGACAACCCTCAACTACATATTTTATTATTGTTTTATTTGACATTAATAAAATACATATTTTAACAAATTATAATTAAATCAATTTTTTCAATTAAAGGTTATATGTGTTATGTGTTATTCTAATTCGCTTCGCGAATTACTGCACTATACTCATATGATGCATTATACTATAAGCTAATCTATTATATTGAATATTCTCATCACAACCATTTAATAAAAAATTATCAATACTTAATATTTTTTGAACTAATAATGATTTAACATTATCATTTAGCTTATTATGTTTTATAATAATATCTAATATATATGGTATCATGACTGTTAATGAATATGATTGCTGATAAAAATTTCTAATCATTTTATCAACATGACTCATATTGTTATTAATACATGCATCAATAAATTCAACTAAAATCTGATGAGGTATAATTCCAGACATAGTTTCAATTAAATCTACATTAATACCATTCATATTATCATGATTATTTATTAAAAATTTAAAATTTCTACATCTTTGAAGAAAGTTAATTGCTTTTCTTAAATCACCTCTAGATAATTTATCAATCATCTCAATACTATCATCTGAAATAATAGTTTCTTCTGTATCACATATTGCTTTTAATTTTTTGTAAATATTTTCTTTAGGAATAGGTTTAAATCTATATAATGAGCATCTGCTAACAATAGGATCAATTATTTTATTATGATAATTACAAATAATACAAAATCTTGTTACCTTAGAATAATCTTCCATAATTTTTCTTAAGGCAAATTGACTATCAGATGTCATATTATCTGCTTCATCTAAAATTATAATTTTCCAAGGAGGGATATTATCATCAATACTAACACTATTCATTGCATATCTTTTAATTTTTTCTCTAACAACTTTAATACCTCTTTCATCAGATGCATTTAATTCAATTACTCTATCAGACCAATATTTAGTGCCAAATATTTCCTTGGCTAAAGCTAATATAGTTGATGTTTTGCCACATCCGGAAGGTCCGAAAAATAATAGATGTGGAATATTTTTTGTTTTAATACAATTTTTTAAAGATATAATAATGTCTTCTTGACTCTCAATATCATTTAAATTTTTTGGTCTAAATTTTTCAACCCATGTTTCGTTCATTAACTAATAATTAAATAAATGTTTATATAAATAGAATAAAATTAAATCAATATTTATTATATAATATATTATAATGAGTGAAAATTGTTATAAACCAAATATAAGTAATCCTATGGGTAATTTTTTACCATTTGATAAAAGAGATAGAGCATCTGTATGCAATGTTCCTGCTTCAGAACATCAACAATATCTAACTTCTAATAGAGAATCATTTGATGGAACATTTAGATTAAATTTTAATCCAAATGCAGTAACTACATCTTACCCAGATATAACTGGTTTTGCTAATTATTTATTTAAGGATCCTGCCAGATGTCGTGATACTGGTTATTTATGTAGAACAAATGCAGACCAAACAAGAAATTTAGATAGAATGGGATTCAATTATCCAGGAGTTAATGATAAAATTTATCAAGAAATAAATACAAATAATACTCCTACTAATAATATTTATTATTTAGGTGGTCATACTAATTAATTTTTAAAACGCTGGTTATCTTAAAAGTTTTTTATTTTATTTCCTAAATATAATAAAAAATTGATTAAAAAAAGATTTGTTATTATTTTTAATTTAGTAATAAAATGAATAATTTGAAATATTTATTTACATCTATTGGAATTACTAGATTTGTTCCATTAAGACCAATACCTACACAAGGAATAACTTATATTTGTGTGTCCGGCTTCAAAATATCTCATCATACAGGTCGTGCCTGTAAGATTGCAAAAGAAATTGCTAAAGAACACCCCGAATACAAAACTTGGTTTTATTTTGATAGTCCTTCAAAATATAGGAAATTTCTTAAAATTATTAAGGGGGAATTATCACTTGAAGATCAAAGTAAATTTAAAAATCATAAGACATCTCCATTTTGTTGGCTGGAAACATCCGAGGGTAAAATACCAATTGGTGGTCGAGATAAACTATGTGAATGGGTCAATAACTCTGAAAAGTTTGAAAAAAATACTATTATAAAAAATCTCACAATTAATGAACCTAAACTTCGAGAGGCTTTCTTTGAAAATACAAATGGGTAATGTTTTTATATTCGTATTTAAATAATACATTTTATATATAATAATATATAAAATGGATGATATACTAACAAAGGCTATGAAATATTATAATGATGGGAAGAAATTATATGAATCAAATGACAAAACAAAAGCCAAAAAATTATTTGAGCGTTCTTTGGATGCGATTAATGAGTATAAAAAATTAAAACCTGAAGCTTTAACAAATATTAATACTATAATACAAACAACAGAAGTAGAATGTATAAAATATTTAAATATATCTACTAATGTATTTGAATTAATATCAAAGAATGATTTAGAGTCTATTAGAAAAATAGAACATATTAATTTTAGAGAAATTGATGCTAATGGAAATACAGTATTACATCATGCAATTGATGTAGGAGATATGGGTATATTAAAAGAAATGTTCAAAAAGGGTGGAATGATAGATACAGTAAATGGAAATGGTAATACATTATTAGAATATGCATGTTTAAAAAAAGACCCAAATATAATAGAATTTATGGCTAATCATGGAGCAAATATGCAAAAACACTTATTTTTCAGAAAGGGAGATAATAAATTTTATTTAAATAAATCTGATATAGATATGGCAATAATATTAAAAATTATAATAGTAAATAGATTAAAAGTTAAAAATGAAAATCAAGATATAAATGACAAGTCATATTATGCAAGTTTTGTGTTTTTAGAGAAATATTTTAATTTAACAGATTTAATTGGATTTGATAAATACACTGTTAGAGATTTATTAATTGGCTTGCATCAAATGTTTAATAATAAAGAATCATATAAATCATATTCAAAAATAATTAACGAAGAATTATTAGAATTTGAAAATAACAAATTAATAAAATGTATTTATACAAAAATGGATATAGTATTATCAAATATAGTTCCATTTATAAATTATCCTTTTAATGTAGCAAGTATATTTATTGTTAAAAATGAAATAAAATATTTAATGAAAAATGTATTAAGATACAATAAAAAAGATTTTAAAAATATTCTAATGACAAAATTATTTGAGGATTATATACAGACAGGTTTATTTCCAGAAGATTATATAGGTATTATAGTTTATAATATATTAAGTAAAATTAATTTAACAAATTAATTTGATAAATAATTTTGATTATAAAAAATAAAATATAATATAATTTTTTTCTAATAGTTTTATATAGTATGGCATCAGACCGTTCAACTTACGATCAAGGCTCATTTTTAGTCAAAACTAAAGAAAGCATTAAACCACTTGCTTATATCTTAGAAATCGGAGCTCATGAAAATTGCACACCATGTGGTGATAAACCAAATGTTTCCGTTCATGAAGAACGTGTTAATTTAGAAAACGATATTCTTGGTATCAATCGTAAATTATCTAAGGACCCTAAACAAAAATACCAAAAGAATGATAAAATCGCAGATGTATTAAATTACAATCCTCCCTATTTATGCGAAAGATATATTATTGCTCCTTCATTCAGAGACCAAAATACTGGAAATAAATATATGGATGATTTAAAGAAAACAGTTATTTCAACACAATAAATTAACCATGATAATCAGTTAAAAAATATTTAAATTAATTAATAATTTAATTTAAATTTTTTTATAATAATTTATATTGTATTATAATATATATGTCTAATATAAGTACTCGTGTACGTTATGATCAAAACCAATTAACTATGTTTGACAAAACAAATACTGATTCAAATAAAATATTTTTAGATAAAACAGTTAAGGAAAACTTATCTGCTTGTTATGCTAATGCAGGTGGAAGAAGTGCTCTTTCTGAAATGAAGAGAACTATGGATGGCACTGATTTAGATTTAGGTTTAAAAGCTGATCTTGAATCACGTATTATGAACCGTGGTTATGAATTAAACAATCATCAAGGAAGAACAAACAAAGATTATGAAACAAATAATGGTGTTGAACCTGGCTTATGTGAAATGAAAGAAACTTTATCATTTGAAAACAGTCGTTTCACCAATCCAGTTGTTAATTACCGTGAAATGTATACCGCTGATTATGCATTCACTCCTTATTTATTCGTTAGTCCACAACAAGTTATGACTATGAATGATAGATTTATGAATCCTAATAGATATGGTGAATCATCACGTTATGCTTCTAAAGAAGATAAATATAATATTAAACCAAAAGCATTCGCCACATTAACAAAACCAGTTGAATATAATAATTTAGTCAAAGGTTTAGTTCCTAATAGAAAAACCAATCAAGTATCTACACCTCCTTATATTCAATAAATATTAATTATTAAGTTTATATTATTAATATATTAATAATAATATAAAACTTTTTTATTTCGTATTATAATATGAGTACACTTACTGAACCTAATATTCCAAATGCTCCATCTTCATATAAGAATCAATTTAATTTAGTTAAAGGTGGAGATAAAACAGCTAGTTTTATGGATAATAAATATAGTTTTTTAAATGAACCAACTACCTATGGTAGAGAAGAAGTTTCAGTTAATACAATGCATCCTTTCAATTATATGGATAGATTTAAGAATAATCCTAAAATGGAACATATGAGTAATCGCCGTGATAATACATTAATTATAAATAATTATCATAGTAATGAAGTAGGACAATATTCTAAAAAGAAAGAAGAAGCACCTGCATTATTCGAACCTGTTGTTAATTTAAATGCCATGGCAGGAGATACTAAGATAGTTGATAAAATTAGTTTAGATAGATTTTCATCTACTTTACAATATAAATCTAATGAATATCCTGAAAATACTTATGTTCGGGCTGAACAAATTGATGGAACACCGCTAACTGAAGTTGTAAGACCACGGGAGAAAACATTAGAAGAATTAAGAGGCCAAGGTGTTAATAGTGTTCGTTTAGCACCTGAAGGTAGAAATAACCAAACCGCTGGTACAGTTGCAGGTGGTGTTAGCACTGATCCTAAATCAATTACTATTACTACATTTAAAATGAAATCATATCGTGATCAAAATAGTGTCGATGATTTATTAAGAACAACGGGTCAAATTACTCGTCCTGAATGGCGTTCAATGGTTAAACAATCAGAAAGTGAGAGAAGTTTTATGCCTTCGATTGATGGTCCTCCAGTTTCAGCAGTTATGAAACAAGAATATCACAGTGAACAATCTGCTAGACCTACTAATAGAACTGATTATGAAGACAATATTCATATTAGTAATGCAGTTAATACAGTAGGTGGATTGCCTGTAATGCGTAATGAACAATCAGCTAAACCTACTAATAGAACCGAATACGAAGAAAATATACATATTACTAATGCAGTTAGCACTGTTGGAGGTAAAGAAGAATTTAGAAATGGACAGACAGCTAGACCTACATATAGAAATGATTATGAAAATAATATACATATCTTAAATGGTGCTTCATTTATTCCATCTGCAGAATATCGTAATGAACAAGCATTGAAACCAACTAATAGAACAGATTATGAAAATAATACAAATATATTAAATGGTGCATCATTTATTCCATCTGCAGAATATCGTAATGATCAAGCATTGAAACCAACATATAGAACAGATTATGAAAACAATACACATATATTAAATGGAGCTTCATTTGTTCCAAGCACTGAATATCGTAATAACCAATCAGCTAATCCAACTTATAGAACAGATTATGAACATAATAATCATATATTGAATGCAACATCGTACGTATCAAATTCTGAATATCGTAATAACCAATCTGCTAATCCTACATATAGAACAGATTATGAACATAATTATATTACAGCAGCTGGATATAATAGCACTGCTGGATATGTTTATGAAAATAATCAATCTGCTAGACCAACTTATAGAACAGATTATGAAAATAGTAATTATTCAGGACATGGTAGTAATAGTAATGTAGGTTATGTATATGAAAATTATCAACCAGCCAATCCAACATTACGTGCAACTGATAATGAATTTATTGGTGTTGGATTTAATCAAACTAATTCTCAATATAAAAAATATGGAGATATTACTCGTAGTGGTGTTGTTGAAGAAGTATTAGCAAAGGATTATATGGGCACTGAAACATCATTTGTTCCAAGACAGGAAGATAGAACTTTTGCTGTTAATATGATTAATAATCAAACAATTGAAGATTCTATTAATCTTACTAAAAGAGATTTAATGGGTGGTGGTGCTGATAGAATCCCACAAGGTAGAGAAAATATAGGAGAATATAAAGATTGGGGAAGAAGAGAAAAGAATGCTCCTGTTACTAACCGTGTTAGAAATGTTGCAGTTAATTATATTCAAGAAGTTCCTGAAACAAGAGGATACAATTTATTACAAGAACGTTCAAATATAAATCAATATGTTCCAGAAATTCTTAATAATAACCCATTTGTTAATAATGTAGTTCATACAACTAATACTATTAGAGACATCATTCGTGAAAATACTTTTATTTCTGATAGAGAAATAAATAGAAGTTAAATTAAAATATTTTAATTAATTTAATATAAATTAATTAAATTATAGGTCGGGTATTGAAAAGTTGTCAAATTTATGTTTATTCTCAGCATAAATATCCTCGAAGAATTTTAATATAATTTTACCTTCTAATATATCATCTTTCTTTATAATATCATCAATATGATTTAATAAAATGTCATTTATATATTCATATGTTGATATGACATGATGAAAATTACGCGCACCAGTTATTATAATATTACCCTTCTCAAATATAAATACACTTACGTCTTTTTCTTCTGTATTATGAATAGGAGGCACATATTTAACATTTACGCATGCACGAACACATTTTTCATATGATGCTTTTACTTTTTTCATTAATAATAATGAATATAATTTAGTTCTATCAATCATTAAATTTACCATATAATTTGAATTAATCATATAAATTTCAAAATCTGTAATATTTAAATTACTTATATCATCAACAAATTGAATGTCAGAAATTGTATTATCTGCATTCATTTTACCTTTAATCTGTGATAAACAATGGATTAATTTATTTAATGCTCTATTCGTATAATCTATATTTTTAAGACCAGATATCTGAACACTACCATTCTTAAACAATTTAAGATTAATTTTAGGTTCATCATGAATATTATCAATAGGACCTTCATTAATTCTAACAACAACTGTAATTTGATTATAAAATGGATTATTAGCAACCTTAACTTTACGTTTTGTCCGACGTTTCTTCTTTTTTGCATCAATTAATGTTCTCATGTTTTCATTATTAATCTTAACTGTTAAAATATCATCATAATTTAAATTCATATGATTTTTTATCAAATCTATATTTAATTCTGTCCCTAATTTGCATTTCGCACACATTGTCGAAATAGATACACCTTTTGGCAAATTAAACATTAAAGGATCTGCTTTAATGTATTCTTTAAATTCAAAGTTTTTCCAATTAGTCATTCCTTCTTTAAAGTAATAATAACTCTTTAAATACTAATTATATCAAATTTTTTAACTGCACTATACTCAAATGTGTTATTATATATTTTATAAATAAAATATATAATATAATAATGTATTCGCCTACAAAAGAAAGTATTAATAATCAAGTTAGAATGGGAGATAATAATAAAAAAATATATATTGTTAAGGGTAGAAGAAAGATAAGTAAAAATAAATCTTATAATCCACCATCCATTTCCAAATAATGTTTTCTGCATAAGCTCATATAACTATCACCAGCGCCAATTAAAATTTGTTCATGATTTGTATTTGTTTTTCTGAAACTAAATGGCGCGGATGTTCCATCGAGACACATAATACATGATGCATTAATTTTAGTGCATGTGTTGCAAAATGGAATTAATTCTAATATATGTCCAAATTTATTACGATTAGAATCGCCATCTAATCCGGTAATAACAACATTAATTTTATAAAATTCAACTAAATTTTTAACAACTTCAACTAAATCATCAAAAAATTGTGCTTCATCAATAAAAATAGTATCTATTATTGCTAAATCACTTTTATAAATATCTTCCATTTTATCAAGAACAATACAATGTTCTTTATCATAATTATGGCTTACAATCATATTAGAATCATAAAGATTATCAAAACGATTATCTATTTTTGGTTTGATTACTATATATTCTTTTTTAAGAACTTTTAGTAGTCTAATACGTCTGATTAATTCACATGATTTACCAGCGAACATTGGTCCAATTATAATATCAAGATTTGCCATTAATATAATAATATTTATATTTTTATATTAAATTAAATCAATTTTTATAAAATTATTCCATTCCATTTAATAACATCAATTGAACCATCTAATTTAACTTTACCATATCCATTAATTATATCAAAATAATTAATTCTATTATATCCATTAAGAATTAAATCATGATATATTCCATCGTTGGAACTAATTGTAACAAATGTTAAAAATCCAACATTTTCTTCTTTTTTATAAGGCCGTCCTGTAGCAATCAATCCAGAAAAATTGGCATATCTAATTTTTTTATCATAAATAATATATTTATTAATATTTTTATGCATTGGTGTTATATCTTTCCAATATTCATAATAATAACAATTATTCATAAATTTATTTCCAATCCAATATCCATATTTTTTATATTGATAAACTATATCATTATTATAAGAATAATATTTTGTTGGTATTAATTTATTATTGTTTAATGTTAGTGGTTTTGAACCCAAATATAAAATTAATCCAGCTTTATGTGCTTCTCTAAAATGAACCCATTTACGATAGCTACTATTATTATTATTCAAAGTAGAACACCAAAATTCTAATGGATTATTTGCCTTACAATAAGCCAACGCCCAAATTAATTGAGCATAAGAATAAGCATGTGATTTACAAAAAGAATAATATTCTAATTGTTCCAATCTTTTAACAATTATGTCAACTCTTTCTTCATCATCAATATTTTGTTTAATTAATTTTATACATTCATTCTTTTCTTTCTTTTTATTTTTAGCAAATGCTCGTCTATAATTATCAGCTGTGCTTGAATCACATTTTAATATTTTTTTTAAAAACAATGTTGCATCATCGTCAAATATTATATAACTATTACTTCTTTTATATATACTATAATCTCTTAAAAAATCTGCTTTCTGATATCCTTTAGCTGCAGCTGGTCTAATTAAAGCTATAGCTATGGCTATTTCTTTGATTGTTTTTGGTTGCATAGTTTTGTATACTTTACACATGGCTCTTGATTCTGAATGAGTTAATCCAATGACATCTCCATTTTTAAATATTTCTAATGTTTTTGGACAATCTAATGGATATTCATTTAATGGTCTAATTAATGATTTATCATTAGATATTCCCATTAATTGAGATAATCCACGATTAGATAAAATATCTATTTTAATATAATTCATTCTTTCTGTATCATCTTTATTTAATTTTATTTGAGTAATATTATCAGATTGAGATTTTCTCATTAATACCAAATCATCTGGAACTTTTTCATTAAAAATAACAATCCCCCCACAATGTAATGAATAACATCTCATTTTACCTAATAATTCATTCTTTTTTTTATTAATTTGTTCTATTTTTTTTGGGTCTGAAAAAATTTCTGTTATATCAAAATTCTTGGGTATCCTTTTTCTATATCCTTCTTGTCTAATAGCTTCTCTTAAGGCTGATTTTTGTTTATACATAACATAATTAGATATGCGTGCAACTCTATTTTCCCATTCATTAAATATTTTTTTATAAATTTCATCGCGTAAATGAGATGGAAAATCAATATCAATATCAGGTATATCTTTTCTATTTTTATGCATAAATCTAGACAATGTAATATTTTCTTTAATTGGGTCAATATTAGTAATATCCATTAAATAACATAATAGACATGAACCTGCTGAACCTCTAATAATATGAGGTATACCTTTTGTTAATTCTAAAATCATACTAACTTGAAGAAAAACTTCAGTAAAATTAAATTTAATTATTAATTTAATTTCTCTGAATAATCTGTTTATATAAATTGGGTCATTTGGTATTTCTTTTTTAATTAATGATAATAATAATCTGTGATTATTTTGGTTATTTTCATTAATATTATTATCTACTTCCATTAATTATATTAATAACCTTTAAAATAAAGAATAAATTCATCAATATTTGTGTTAGTCGCCATTCAAAATTGATAATAATAACCTTCGGTTGTTTTGAATGTACGCTAACATCTTTGGGTTCTAAGTTCAAAATTATTAATTTTGAACTTAGAATTACCCATTTATAAATATTGATTTATTAATTAAATAAACATAAATTGTTTATTTAATGCATATCATAACATTCATTTTTATCAATTTAATAATGCTTGTATCATTATTATATTTATCAATTTCAACTATTATTATTATAAAATCAACATCAACATCAAGACTATTGCTATTAATATATTTTTCAATATTATATATATTATTATTAAATGTTTTATTAAAGATTAGGAACAACATGTTTGAAATATAATTGATGTCGCAAGGTATGGATTTATATTTGATGCGGGGCGTCTATCTTCAAAATACCCTTTATTGTTTTTAAAGGTATCATATCCAATACGAACACTTGTATTACGACTACCAACACCCCATGTAAATTTATCATAACTTGATGTCTCATTAAGCCCTGTCATTCTTTTATTATTATCATTACCATAATTTTCCATATGATAAGAATGATTGTCTTTAAGTTTTTCAATAGCATTCATTATATATGTTAACCCATCTTTTTCATCTCTCATCTGTTTAGTTGAAAAATTAATATGACATCCACTTCCATTAACACCTTTTATTGGTTTTGGATGATAATTAACTATTTTATTATATTTAGATGCAATTATATTTAATAAATATCTAGCCATTAATAATTGATTTCCAGCTTCAATTCCTTCAACTGGACCAATTTGAAATTCCCATTGATGTTGAACAACTTCTGCATTATTTCCACTAATTCTAATACCAGCTTTAATACATGCTTCTAAATGTTCTATTGAAATTTTAACCTCATCTGGGTCTTGATTAATTGGACTACAATAAAATTTATTACTATTAATTATTTTTAAACTCTTTGAGTAATTATTATTAATACTCGAAGAGTGATTCATAGAATTATTATGACCTAATGTAGGGTCAAATTCATAATCTTTGTTATTAATAGTTAAATTTTTATCATACATAAAATATTCTTGTTCTAAACCAAACCATGGTTTTAATTCTGAACATTTATTATCTGTATTAAATATTTCATTTGCTTTATCATAATAATTATTAGATAATGGTTTACCATTTATATCATAAGTAGCGCATAAAAATAAGAAACCATCATTTATAAATGGATGATTAAATTGTGATACTACTTTTAAAATAACTTCACTACTTTCAGTAGTAGCCTGACCTGTTGATGAACCATCAAAATTCCAATCAAATTGATAAAGGGCACTCATAGTTCTTATTTTTGAACGAAAATTATCATCTGCATCTAACCAAACATATTCTACAATAATAGACATTATTATAACTATTCTATATGTATTTAAATATATATATTATAGTTATATTATATGAAAGTCTTATCATGGGACGTTGGGATTATAAATTTAGCATATTGTTTAATTGACTACAATAAACAAACCAAAGAATTTAAAATATTAGATTGGGATATTATTAATCTAACTGATAGAGATAAAATGAAGTGTATTGAATGTAATGCTAATCCAAGTTATTATCAAGTGTTTTCTGAAAATTATTATTGCAAGAATCATTCTAAATTAGCAATTACTACTCCTCCTGAATTTAATGCTTTATTTGTTTCATGTCTTAATAGCACTTGCTGTTATGAAGGTAAAACAAGTGAATGTGGTAAAAGCAGTAAATATAAATTAAACGATAATGCGTATTGCAATACACATGCTAAAAATAGATACAAATCATATTGTAATGAATATAAATTAATATCTCATTCAAAGAAAGGTATTGATAAAATGAGTATGGATGATTTTTTATTAAGACTTATTAAAGAACTTGATAAAAGACCAAATTTATTAAATTGCGAAGCAGTATTTATTGAAAATCAACCAACCATGAAAAACCCACGCATGAAAACAATTTCAGTTACTTTATATAATTATTATACTATTAGAGGTATTGTTGATAAGCATATAAGCAATTCACCATTAAAAGAAGTTCATTTTATGGCACCAAGCAATAAATTAAAACTAGCAGATAATGGTGATAAAGCTGAACTAGTTAAAGTTAAAAATAATGATGATGAATCAAAAACATATAAATTAACAAAAGCATTAGGTGTTAAATATTGTTTAGAAATGATAAAACAATTCCCAGAATGGGTTGAAAAATTTAATAGTCATAAAAAGAAAGATGATTTAGCTGATTGCTTTCTTCAAGGTATGTATGCACTAATCAATAAATTATAAGTTATAAATTGTAAGTTATAAATGAGTATAGTGCAGTTAAAAAAGTTCCTTATATTCGCTTTAATTCGCTACGCGAATATAATTAGAATAACACATAACACAAATTATAAAATAATATTTCAATCAATAATTATTGTATTTTTCATATTCAAAACTTTATAATGATATTGGCAATAATCACTATAAATAGACTTGTTATAATTTATATCATCTATTTCATGTAATTTGCGTGGTTTGCAACATTCAGAATCTTTACATTTATATTTATAAGAACCATTACCTATATTAATCTTATTAGCAATCCAATGATTGTCCATAGAATATATATAATTAGTATATTATAAATTATTTTCAATTTTTAATAATTTTTATTTCTGTGTATTTATTATTAATAAAATTTTGTATACTATCATTATATTTAAAATTATTAGGAATATTAATATATTTAATAATAATATTATATTTATTAATACTATCAATTAATAAATTTAAATCTTCAAGAGAAATATTATTATTTAAATTTAAATGAGAGTTTTCAATATAATAATTCAATAGAATGTTAATATTAGACATAATTAATTTTATTTATATTATAAATTAAAATTGTCAATTTTTATTTTTGAGATAGATTTAAATAACTTTTGATTGAAATATCGTTTATTCATTAATACCCACGGTATTTCAATCAAAAAAAATTGATAAAAAAATATCTAACCAGATATTCTCTATATTTTTAATGAGCTCAATTAACGAAATCAAGTTTTATAGTTTAATTAATCCCATCGAGAGAAGTTATGTTAACTTTATGTTTACTGATAGATTGGACAATTGTTTTGAATGCTTTTTAACTGATTTTAATAAAAAAGCAGTTATGCCATTTCATTTGGCAACACAAAAAAGTAATATGAAGCATAAAAATATTAACACACTAGCCCCACTCAATAAACCACTAATTGGTATAGTAGAAGATATTATCGACGATACTATTATTATAAGTATGGCATTTATTGATAAAGGATCTTTAGAATATAAATTGTTTTTAGAAGAAACTTCTAAAAACAGAGCATTGGCCATTAAAGTAAAACAATATACAGCTAAAAATAATATTAATTATAGTGATTATTGGGAACGTGTTATTTATCCAATTGATAAAATGAGAATGGAGAACAATGAATTTAATCTATTTGATTATATTTTAAATAATATTGATATAATTGGAAAAGAAGGTTCTATTGATAAATCTATATTAGATGCGCTTCAATCAATGAGTTTAAAAACTGTTATTCCTAATATTAAATTTAAATTGGTATCGAGCACTGGAATAGATAATCTACAAAAAATGATAACAACTGCATTAGAAATTAGTAAAACAAAAGATATATTGGAAGTTATGGTTGAATCTGCTCCCAATTATTATGTTTCATCAAAAGAAACAACTGATATATCACATCATAAAAAATTTTTATCTGCTTTAGAGAATTTAGCAAAAAATCTCGAAAACAACATCTATATATCTATATTAAACTAAGTTTTAAACTAAGTTGTTATTAACTATTTTTTTTAAACCCATTATTGATTCCAAATTATATTTAGATGATTTTAATGGTTTACTTCTTTTTAATATTAAATCATCATTTTTAATATCAATATCATCATCTTTTTTAATTGGGATTTTTTCAATATATGATATTCTTGATATCATAGGTGGTTTAATGTAATTGTAATCCATATTATTCAAAGATAGATTTTGTCTAAAATCATCTATTGAGATCATTCCACCAAAATCAACTAATATCTTCCATGATGAAGCTGGTTTTATTATTCTATAAGAATTATACGTTTTTTTATACATCATATATATTAATGATGTTCTCTTGGAAATATTTTCATCATTAATATCTATATTATGTGCCATCATACATTCCCATGAACAAAATTTACCAGTGCAATTAAATATCCCATTGAAATAACTCTCAGGCATTTCAACGGGAGGAGTGTTAAAAAAATGAGTATCCCACCAACATTTCGATTTACCATCACATACCATTACTGATGGTTTCAAATTTCTTTCATATTTAGATAACCTATTATTTAATTCATCTATTTTTTTTCTTAACATCCTAACCTCTCCTTCATTACTACTGCGTGTATCATCTGGTTTGATAAATATCTCATCTACCTGTTCATTTATTACTTCAGATAAATCTATTGGTAAATGTGCTATTATTGGTGTATCGCTGTTCAAGTTCTCTGTTTTATTTATTATTACAGGAACTTTCGGACGTCTACCCCGCTTACTTTTTTCCATAATTATATTAATTGTTAATTTTTCTTTAAATTAACAATTAATCTCTTTAAATGTTTATAATTTTAAATAGTCATTAAAGGCTTCTTCTTACGACCTTTTTTCTTGCTTTCACTTGCAGTTGTGTCTGATAATAATCTATCATTATTGGTTGTTGTTTCATCTTGGGTATCTTGTGTATCAGCTACTCTATTATGTAATCTATTTAATACATCTTTGACAGTTTGATTTTGATTGATTACAGGTCTTGGGTCTTTATTTGGAATTAATAAATTTGGTGGACCACCTGGTGTAAATTCATTTGGGTCAAATGATTTTGAGAAATTAACAGGTGCTTTAGCATTAGTAAAATTTGATTCATTTTGAGGTTTTTGTGATGGAATATGTGAAGAAACATTTGGTGCCATTGATGGCGCTTGATTTACTTGATGTGTAGGCATTTGTTGTCTTAATGGCATCTGTGTTGCATTTTGTCTCATTCTTTCTTTCATTAATCTATCTTGTTCTCTTAATTCTTCTCTTTGACGTTTTATGTTTAATTCTTGTTCTGACATAAATTTACTTTCTGGTGGTTTACCCATACTTGCTATTTTTTGTGCTATTCCTGATTGGATACCTCCTAATGGATTACCTCCTGCACTAGCGCCAGCAGTGCCTATTGGCATATTGCTCATATGTTTCTTTGAGAAATGGAAAGCAGATGCTGAGAAACCAATAAGAATTAATAATTTAACTTCTGGGGGCAAACTTTTGCCAGCTCCCTTATATTTCTCATATAATTCTTCTAATACATCATCATAACTATCAACTTCAACACTCATATGTTCAGACCAGCCATTAAGTTGTGCT
>JACCDO010723956.1_pt1 | contig 44914 bp, 67 predicted proteins | sample 7446101 | NCBI WGS metagenome assembly JACCDO01 (sample SAMN15323440, study PRJNA562643) | freshwater metagenome | isolation source: river surface water | place: USA:Blue River Watershed | collected 2017-08-16 | reverse complement strand
CTATGATCACATTTACTATTCGTGCCCCAATTTTTGTACTTAGACAGTGGATGAAACATCAAGTAGGTTGTGCATGGAATGAGCAATCCGCTAGATACACTGAGTTACGTAACGGATTTTTTGTTCCCCAAACATGGAGACTACAGGCTAGCAAGAATAAACAATCCAGCTATGGTGAGATAGTAGACTCAACAAAAGCTTTTGAAATACTTGATAATGTTTATCAAGTAGTAGAAAAAGGCTATGACGATTTACTTGCTTTAGGTGTGTGTAGAGAGCAAGCACGTATTCTTCTCCCTGTAGCAAGCTATAGTGAATGTATGTGGACGGCTAGCCTACAAGCTATATTACACTTTCTAAGATTAAGAACAGACGAGAACGCACAAAAAGAAATACGTGATTATGCAGTCGCAATAGAAAGTATTACTAGACAACATTTCCCTAAAAGTATAAAATTACTTGATAACCCAAAAACCCTTACAGAGGATTAAAAAATGACATACTACAATCTTATAAAATTGGCAGAAGAAGAAAAGAAGAAATCTATGGGTCGAAGAGCCTTAGAGTTAGCAAAAGCTCCATATAATGTAGCAAAAGGTGCTATTAAAGGCACTGGCACCGGTGCTGGTGTTGGTGCAAAATTGGGCGCTACTGGCGGCGGTACATTAGGTGCTCTTCATGGTGGAATTATGGGATTTAAAGAATCCAAGGGTGCTACAGCTAAGCAACGCGCTATGGAGACACTTGCAGGCGGTATTGCCGGCTTAGGCTTAGGCGGGGCTGTTGGTGGCGGTGTTGGTGGTGGCGCCGGAGCTTTAATTGGTTCTGGTTTAGGCGCTGCTAAGGGTGGCTATGATACTATCGTAAATACAGTTAGATAATTACTTTTTTTTACGAACAACATCTCTTAAATCGTTATTTAATCTGTCTTTTTCATCTGCAATACCTTGAATCCAAGTGTCAATCCCCTTTTCTGGCTTTTTAGTGAATAAACGCTTTAATATACTTGGTGGTGGAGGCTCTGAATAATACCTTCGTATATCCACCTCTCTTTTGTCAGGCTCTCTATGTGATTGGCCACCAAAACGTCTAGCACGTGCTATTGCTTGCCAATTCTTTTCTGGATTGTAATGGTGATCTGCAAGTGCTAAGAATGTTGCATCATTTAAACTTATTCCCTCGTTACCAGCCGGTGTTAAGATAATAGCTCGTTTCTTTCTATTTCTAAAGTCTTCTACATGTGAATCGCGTTCTTTAGAGTTTTCGCCTGAGTACATACCAACATCTATACCACGCGCTTTTAAACCAGCCTCAAGCTCTCTTCCACCCGAGTTTAGTAAATGAGTAAATATAACTGCTTGACCATCGGGAGTTTCTTTTATATGTTCTTGTACATCGTCCATAATTCTCTTAAGCTTTGGTGTTTCTTCCGCAGCTTGCTCTAGGCTTTTGCTCGCATTTAAAGCTTTTACAGAATTTGAGGCAAGTCTTGCTTGAGTAATCATAGGCATAATCCACTTAGCCTCAGCCTGTGTCGGAGGTAACCCCGATGCTATTCTTTGTCTAGCTTCCTTTGGAAGTCTACTAAGAGCAAATTGGTAATGCTCATACTGCTCCGGCGACATTTGTGTTTTAATGTCGGATATTTTCATTTTTGGCAGATCCTTGTCGTCTAGTACATCATGACCTACATAATGAATAAGTGGAGATAAGTTCTTATTTAGCTTATCAGTATTTTTAAGAGTTAGTCGTTCCCTTGGGTCTTTTAAAAAACCGCCATCAACTCTCTGTTTTGCCACATAATTAGTAGTAAACTTCTGCTCACTACCTAAACCATGCTTATGATTAACAACATCTAACAAAGGTATAATCTCACGAGGGTGATTAGAAACAAAAGACCCCGTTAAACCTATTACATTTTTAACAGCGTCTGTATCTTTAATGGCATTTAATGATTTAAAGTTTTTAGAATCACCGCTTTTTGCTCTATGCATCTCATCTATGATAATACTGTCGGCGCCCGATCTATTTAAAATATCGTGAGGATTCTTTCTAAATTTCTCAAGAGAAACTATCTCGTAGTCCGACCCACTACCAACAGCCCCATGAGTACTATTTGTAAACTTTTTAACACCCTGATCCGCAAAATTTGTTTGTAAAGATGCTGGAACAATTACTAATGCTCTTTTAGCCTTTCCTTTATCTTTTAGATTCTCAAATGAGGCGATCGCAGTTAAGGTTTTACCCGTACCTGTACCATGCGCAAACAACGCTTTTCCATTGTTTTTGTTAACAAAATCTACGGCGTCCTTCTGGTGTTGTTTCAAGCTTACATCTTGCTTTAGAGCCGATGTTTTATTCATTTGCCTTCTTTTAGATATTTCTATTGCGATCTCTTGAGCCATCGCTTTTTTATAAGATGGGTGCGTTCCAAGAACTTTACCTTCCTTTGAAATAAGTTCATATTGTCCGTTTTTACTAATAATCACTTGTTGACTCACTGCTTAGGTGGGAAAGTTTACTTTTAACAGTTGCTAGTACATCATTTGATTTTGACGCATCATCGATTATTTTTCCAGCTAATATGGTATTGTTCAAGATGCCTGGGTTAAGCGTACAAATCATTTCAAACGCTACATCAACTTTTTGTTTATTTCTGCCAGAAAGTTGTGGGTACATAAGACTACATTGCTTTAGTATCTTTTCCTTATTACGTCTTTGCATTGATGACATAATACTATCCCCTATTTTACCAATCATGGTTAGGGACTTATCGCCAATTGCTTGTCCTAAACCTTCAGCAGCGCTACCCATAATAGATGACAAATACGCAGTTTTTTCATTCATAGGTTAAATCCTTGTATTTAGTGTTTGAACTTTTCTAAATTTTATGATTAAACTAGTGTTTAGTAAAGTGTTAAACACTAAATTATTACTACCTACAACATTTTTGGAGAACACATTATGAGTATTCTTAATTCATACCTCGAGAAAATTGCAAGTGAAGCCGGCGGCGGTACACCACCCAATACTGAAACTTTGCGCGATAAAATGGGCAACGCTTATAAAAGTGCTAAAGACTATTTAAATCAAAAAAAAGGTGAAGCTGGTCAAAAGATTTCAGAAGGTTACGGCTTTGCCAAGGATAAGCTTACACAAAATAAAGGTAAAGTTGGTATGGGCCTAGCAGCAGCCGGCGCTCTCTATGGTGCTAAAAAACTTTATGATCGCTCTAAGATGAACAAGGAAGCATCTCTTGAAGTGGCTTATGAGTTAGGCTATAATGACGCTTTAGAAACTCTTGGTTCAAGCTCATCTGCATCTGGCTATGAAGAATCCACTCTAAATAAAATTGCAATGTGGAAAAACGCTGGTTATTAATGAATAAACATATACAGCTTCGCATAGAACAATGTAGGCTATTGTCCTCTTGTTCTCCTTGTCCTAGAGGGAAGCATGGGGCTGTTATTATAAATGAAACGTCCAATACGATATTGTCGGACGGCTATAATGGTAGCCCTCGTGGAGCTGGAAAGCTCTGTGGGGGCGATATCTGTATTAGAGCTAAAAAAGAAATAAAGTCTGGTACCGAGATACAAGTTGGATGCCACCATGCAGAAATGAATGCAATTTGCAACGCAGCTAGAAATGGCATACAAACAGATGGCGCTAGTATCATTGTTACAGGCGAGCCGTGTCTTATGTGCGCTAAGCTTATACACCATTCTGGGCTAAAAAAATTATATTATATTTCAGGCGGTTATACTACGTCTGAGGGTGTTGATTACTTAAAGTCAAATAATGTTGAAGTAATTAGTGTTAATCTTTAGCCATTCTTGCTTAGAATTTCATCACTTATTTCATTACGGATATCATCAATATCGTCGCTTGTTGGTTCACCGAACTTTTCACGTCCAATACCGATCATATTGAGATATGCTAGCATCAACTCTACTGTTGCGCTTCTGTTCTTGCGCATCAGTTGTAAGCTACTACAAATATGCCAATACACTGTCTTTGCGGGGTAACCGTTTTCAAGCATGAAGGAACATCCATATCCCAATGTCATTAGACCTTGGCGAATTTGTTCTTTACCGTCAAAGAGTACTTCCCCGTTTGGACCATTGTTTGTAAAAATCAAGAAGGTGTGAACCATTTCAAGTAGTTTGTCCTCATCGCTAAACTTGTGTTCGTTGCTGAAGGTTTCTTCTTTTTGGTAGTCATATTTATCAAAATAATCACAGATCCATTCACACTTACGTGCCCCAAAGGCTCCAAACGCTTTTTTACTTCTTGCTTGTTCCCCAAAATGTTTCGACCACCTTTGCCATAGGGCAGGTGTCTTTCCTAGATCGATTTGAGTGCTGTTGCTCATCGTCTTTACTCCAAGTAATGGTTGAAAGTTTATGCGAGATATGTTCTGCGCATGTTGATAAGCTATTATCACAATCTTTTTGTGTATTTTTTACGTTCATTCTAGACACCAGAGCTATTCGTGGTATATAACCTATCTAATAGGTTATTTCATTTACATGAGGAGAAATTATGAGTAATATATACCACAGTTACATGCAGTCTGTTAATGATTCTAGAGTGAAGTTGGCATACTTAAAAAAGTCCAAGGAGGATGAAGAGCTGGATAACAAATATAATGGTATTATTGGCTCTGGAGTCCTATCTGGTGGGATGGGATTAATGAACAATATAACTGCAAATGCGCTAAAGAAAGCATATATGGATAATAAAGAAGAAATTAATAAAACGGGTGTACTCCTCGGAGATAGAATTTATACCGCGGATCAGTTCAAAAAGCTTGGAAAAGGGGCCAAAAGAAATGGCATCCTTTTAGGCGGTCTTGGACTTGGACATATTGCGACAGGTATCGAACAAAAGCGAAGATTAGCACGAGGCTATGATGATACTAAATAGATGCTGACAAAAAATAGTCATGGAGTTTTAAGTATGTACACAAATAATTTAACAAAATTAGCGTATAATGATGATGAGCTTGCAAGGATAGAATCATTAGTCGGGTATGACTCTGAAAGAAGAAAATCAGAAGAAAACTATAGAAAGTTTAATAATCCTTACCGCCACACTAATGAACGCCTACAAGCATTTAAAGAATACCGTGATTACCAAGCTAAACAGGATATACTAAACCCACGTGAAGTAGCTCTTAAAAATGCAAAGTCTGTTGGTATTCCCATTAGTATCATGACAGGTGGTATGGGCGCTTTGATAGGATCTAGTTCTGGTTTAAAGGGTGCAGTTAAAGGTGGTCTAGGCGGTCTTGCACTTGGCGGGTTAACCGCTTTGGGAGCGGGACTTAGTGCACGTGATCAAGCTATATTGAGTAATACTGTAGTAAATAAAGCTAGAGCGTTACAAGGTATGGACGATGAAAAAAATACTAATGTCATGAACTCCATTACAATTAATAACGCACATAAGAGACAACAACGCGAGATACAGCGACAGATGCAATTACAAAGGGTTAAGGAAATTGAACGCCAAGAAGCAGAACTTCACAAAAAACATGGTGGACCACGACAGGGAGAAGTAATTAGAAACTATAGACGTGGGTATGAAACCTAATAAGATATTTATAACTATAAATAATATGTGATAATATGATATACGAACAACAAGGAGAAATCGTATGTCGTATAAAAATATTACTAAGCTTGCGGGCAAGATAAATGAATTTAGAGACCGTGCATCACTATTCCTTCACGATGGTAAAGGAAATGTACTCGCTGCTAAAAATGATATTCCATCTATTCATGAAGCACCTTTTCACTTTCCAGGTGGAGGCGTTCATAAGGAAGAGTCTTTACATAATCCTATTCCCACCGTTAAGCAGGTAAATAAAGGCTTGCACCGTGAAGCACTAGAAGAGCTTGGTTATAAGATTCATAATATTGAACACTTTGGGCATGATCCCCATGAAATGGTAATGAACCCCGAATGGCAACGAAGAGTGTACCAAAAGCGTGGTGAGCGTTACCAAGGCATACGTGAGCATATGAGAGCCGCTCAGATACATAGTAAGGATGATTCCCTTTACAACATAGAGGGTGATTCCTTTAATCGTTTTAATCCAGAGTTTGTACCCGCAGGTGAATTAGCGAATGCGCTAAGACAGCATGCAAGCAATGAGCTTATATTTCCTGGTAAACGGGAAAACATGATTAGGCAAGCAGACTTTCTTGATAAGATACACAACAAATACTCAAAGAAGAAATAGCATGACACATAACAACTTAATTAAACTCGCACAGCATATTATTGTAACAGGACATTCTGGATCCGGAAAGTCTACTCTCTCTAGGAAGCTTGGCGAAGAACATGGTTTACCAATCGTTGAACTAGATCAACACCCCGCAATAAAGGAAATGTTAGCAAAGCAGAAGGAACACTTCCAACAGCATGGTACCTTTGATTTAAGTAATAAGGGTAAGAGATATGAGCGCAGTATGATCAATCAAGCAATTAAAGAAGCGCTTGGTAAGCCTGATCGACATATCGTTGAGGGATCTTACTTCTTAGAACGTAATCCCAACAAGCTAAGTAAATATGAACGCCATCTTGTAGATGTGCCAGAGGATGTGATTATTGAACAACGTATACAAAGAGAAGCGGCTAAAAGAATTGCAAAAGGTTTAGAACCTGACAACGAAGGTGTTGCACAAAGAGGACGTATATTGTTAGAAAGATATAGACCAGGTGTTGATGCTTGGAGATCTCACGCTGATGTAGTAAAACATACAAGGAAGTAATATGTATAATAACCTTATCAAGCTTGCTAGTAAGCGTACCTTTTATCATGGTTCACCCTTTGATGTAGAATATATTGAACCAAGAGTACCACGTAAAGCGGGAGACTTTCCCGGCGGGCATACGGGTGTATATACACACCCCACTATGCAAGCCGCGGCAATGTATGCACTAGCAAGAGATAAGGAAAACACAAGACGAAATTGGGGCGTAACTGCAAATGGTAAACTTTTAGCTCTAAAAGACATGCCACTAAACGACAAGGGTTATGTATATGAGTATGAGTCGGATAATTATATAGCACCTCCCGATACACACAAAGCAATAGGCTACGCACTCCAAGGTAATCCAAAACCAATACGTAAGCATATTGTCAATCTAAAGGACTATGAAAATGCGGTTATTCGCGCTGGTGCTAAAGAAACCTTTATGAACGAGTTTAATAAACTCTTGGAGGAGGATAAATGAGCTTTAATAATTTAATCGCACTCGCACAAAGTAAGGGCAAGCTACCTGATATCAGTCGTAGGTATCTTTTATCAAAGCTATTTAGCGCAGGCGTTAATTATGCAAGCGATAAAGACAAGGCCAAACTTGTTTCTAATTTAGCTAATATCGCAACTAAGACGGCATCTTTAGTCGCGACTAAAACAGATCCAGAGAAGTGGGAACGCGCAAAAGAACAAGCAAAAGCTAAGATGGGGGGCAAACACTCTGCACGTGCTATGCAACTCGCCACAAAGATATATAAGGATAACGGTGGTGGTTATGCTGGAAAGGAACCGTCTGCTAAAAACAACTCCATGAAGAAGTGGACAAAGCAGGATTGGCAAACACGCCCAGGCACCTCAGAGATCGCAGAGAAGTCAGATGGATCCACATCACGATATCTACCCAAAAAGAAATGGGATAGCATGCCAAAACGTGACCAAATTGCTACTGATCGTAAAAAACTTAATGCAAATACCCAATATGTTGATAATATAAATAAAGCTAAGGTAAGATCCAACGCTAATTACTACTAGGAGTTTATAAGTGGAAAAAATAAGTGCAAATGTTATTACCAAAACTATGAAAGTTAATATTGACGGTAAGGAGATGTCTTTTGCAAAAGCTAGAAAGTTGCAAAATAAGCTTCTTCACCAAGTTTTTGATAAATCTATAAGCAAGGAAGAATATGAAAATAGTTTTCGAAAAGCTAAGGAAATAGATGATATTTTAGATAAGAGACTTAGCAATACAGACACATTAGATGATATAAAAAAGTTTAGAGAAGGCGATCCATATCACAAAGAAACTCTTAGAATGTCATCTCGAGGAAGATTAGCCTTTATGCAGGCGCATCAAGCTACACTTGGAAAATATAGGGCTATGGCAGACTCACCGGCTAATGACCACTTAAGCCGTAAGGAGTTTAATAGTAAATTTCCACTTTATAACGCAAAAGTGGACTATCCTACACAACCAGAGCAACTCGCACAATTAAAAGCAATATCCGACAAGAATCCTGCTTTAAAAGCAATAAGACAGGAAAGGATTGATCATGTAAATAAAACTCAAAATACGCCTAATATTACACAAAGAATGGCAGATCCCGATATACGTAAAGCCGCATTAGAGAATCAAAAGAAAAAAAATGATATAGAGGCTAGACAAAAATTACACGAAGCATTTGAAAAACCTGCGGGGGATCGACAAGCTGAATTTGATAGGAGGGAGAAAGCTTTTAAGACTAATCCTCCTCCTCTACCTAGTGGGAAAAAACCATATAGTTCTCCTAATGTGGAAAGGACAATAGCTTCTGGTAAGGATACTACTCCAATAGTAAACAATGATCTTGAAGAAAATTTAGAAAAACTAGAAAAATTTAGAAATGATCTAAGCAAGCATATGGCAATAAATACCAAAGATCGCGTAGAGCAAAAATTTATTAATCATGATATTGGCGTAGCTAGAAAAGGTATTCACGATACTCTTATTAAGATTCAAGATATTAAAAATAAGCCCCCTCAGCAGTCTCCAAAATTTCATGAGGGTTTAGAACATTTACCAAAGGACGTACAACGATCTATTGCTATTATGAGAGGAGCATTTGTCAAAAAATCGTCACTAGAAATGTCAAAGATAGCATTAGATATAGACCAAATAAATAAAGTTTTAAATATTGCTAAACAGAGAGGCGATTTCGTAGATTTACGAGATGGCGATCTTACGAGAAAAAGGATCAACGTTTTAAAAGGCAAACTGGATGATAAGCTTAAGAATGAAAACGTAGGCGGATCTTTAAGAAAAAAGCTATTAAAAATACATGAAGAAAATCTTAAAGAAGCTAGAACGCCTAGTGGATCATTTTCCATGCCCCAAATGGGAGAAGAAATTCTTAGAAAGGCAAATCAACACGGCGAATTCTATGCAGGGGTTAATAAAAAAACAAATGAGCCCCATTTAAAAAATAAAAAACTTGCAAGAATTACAAATATGATGGGAATTTCCGTACTACAAAATAAGGATGTATATTCTCCACCTACTCACGATAAAAAAGCACAAGATTTGTACAGAGGGTTAGTTGGCTTGCATGAGCTTAGCGAACAAAAAAGCTCCAGAAGTCTAACACAAAATAAAAACCCTGGTCGTTTATATGCCTCAACTATTGGTACGCATTCTAGCCATATGGATAAACAAGTATTAGAGGATTTAAATCGTGTTAGAGCCCTTAAAGGAGAAGGTGCCGGCGAGGCGGGTAACTCTATTAGAGTAATGCGCGATGGTGAAATAAATAAAATGATTCAGGCTGTCGGCGATCCAGAACCCAATAATTTTATGTTTAAGCCGGTAGACATTAAAAATACCAATAAGCTTCAAAAGCTTCTATCCGCGCAAGGACATGGTGATCTTATTGAAAATGAAGTAATAGATAACGCAATTGCAAACGAAATACATAATCAAAAGATATTAAGTAAGGTACCGGAACGCCTTCATAACCACCCCATGGTTCAATCTAGGCTCAAACCTACTGAATATCAAGATAATCTAGATTATCTCCGTAATAATAAGTACAAAATAAACAGTAAGCTTAGAGATCATATTTATAACGTGCTAGATAACCGTGTAAATGACAATAATGTGAAAAATAATACAATGACGCTTTTTCGATCCAATCCCGCGGATTCAGTTAAACGAAGGTATGAGGCATCCTATCCTAAAAAAGACAGTAATGTAACTTTACCTAACGTTATTTTGAACAACCCAAAACTTGGGAGCCAAACCCGTAAAATGAGATAAGGAGTCTAATTGTGATTAATAAGATTGCTGCAAATGTTCTATCTAAAAAAATGATGATCAATATTGATGGTAAAATGATGTCGATTAGAGACGCTAAGAGATTACAAAAAAGACTAATCAACAAAGCTTATAAGAATGACAGTCAAAAAAACGCTGATGAATGGTTTAATAAGAACAAACATTTATCGGATAAAATAGACATCGCGTTAAAAGATGTAGCTACAGATCCTAATAAATTGAAAAATGTAGTTGCTGGTTTAGGCTTTCCTCTAAGTGGATCTAGTGACAGTGGAATTGAATCTGCTGTGCAACGTTTAGCACTAAAAAACCCAATATATTCATCCAATAGGCGTGTTGAAGTATCTGACCCAGTACGACTATCGCGTAGAGCACACCATGACTCCCAAAGGGGCTTAACGTTAACTCCCATGTCAGATGAGGATGTAAAAAAGATTGGACCTAGTGCTAAGTCTACCGCTGACCTACGTAAGAAGGATATAGACACTTATATAAATACTAGACGATTGGAAACACAAAATCGCCCTATTAGTCCAAAAACAGTAGATGAGAGGTGGAACGACGCTGTAAAAAAAAGAGAGCATGCATTAGCTAGCCAACTAAGAAACTATACGAGGGACGCAAAAAGCGATCCAGTAATAACCATAAGACCCTACGACTCTCCAGGATTCTCCAAGACGATAAAGAGTGGAAGGGTTCTGCCTAATGCCGAGGATCGAGCTAAAATTAACGACTTAGAGAAAACAATAGAAGAAACTAGGGAATTCTCAAAAAATATGATCGGGAACCCAAATCTACACCCAACAAGTTTATCAGGTAGCTTCGATCTTGGTAAAAGTTTGAACCAAGGACGTGTGGGTATCCATAAGGCTCATGAGCAAATACAAACATTAAGAGACGGAGATATAAAATCATTGTCACCTGATCTACAAAACGCAATCGCACAAATGAGAGCATCCTTTGTTAAAAAGTCTAGTTACATGAGTAAGGTCGCCTTAGATATTTCACAAATTAATAAGGTGCTCGACATTGCTAAAGGGAAAAATAGACTAGTGGATCTAAGAGGTGATAAAAAGTTAACTAATAAAAAGATAAATGAAGTCGTTAGTAAAGATATAGAATCTCTTAAAAAAGAGGTTAGCCCCGCATTTGGTCGAAAGCTATCCAAATTCATAAAAAATGAAACATACAAAAACTATAAAGACGATAAAGGGGCATATGCTCATCCCATAAGTGTAGATACAGCCCTTGACAAGTTAAATAGAAACGCGGAACTTCAATCAGGGGCATTACAGCTAAAAAATAAGAAATATAGGAAAATATCTAATACTCTAACAAAAGCGTTCTTAAACGACGAATTAGTACCATCTAATCTAAGAGCTCCAGGCAATGAAAAGGCGAGAGACTTAGTTTCTGGTATGATTGGATTACATGAATTAAGCGAGCTCAAAGGAATAAAAAACCTTATACATGGAAAGCACCACGCGGGAGCTAACTACTCAGCTCAAGGCGGAAAAGTACTCTCAAGCCATGTTGGGCAACAAGTTTTGGAGGATCTACGAAGAGCCCGAACATTAAAAGGTGAGGGGGCGCTTGATGCTACAAAAGCTATGGAAGATATGAGAGGGCCAGAAGTTCAGCATATGGTTAGAACTCTTGGTAAAAATATGAAATCTCGCTATAGTTATGGTAATTCGCCGACGGAAATTACCGCTACACCGCTACAAAAAATGGTCTCTGCACAACAGTCGGATAAGCTAATTGGGCAAGAGGCTACAAACATAGCTAGAGATAATATGCTACATAATCAAAAGATACTAAGTAAGGTACCAGAACACCTGCACAACCACCCCATGGTTCAATCTAGGCTAAAGTCAGTGTCTATTAATGATGCTATCCATGAACTACGAGAGGGTAAGTATAAAATAAACAGTAATATGCGTAACTTTATTTATAAAAAACTAGACGAGAAGACAAGCCCTGGTGACGTAAACTCACATAGACTTAATATGTTCAACCCAGAGCATGCAGACTTATCTCTTTTAAGAGCATCACCTAAATACTTTAAAGGTGGTAAAGGTGGGGGTTCAACTCGTATGAGGCGAAAATAAAATATTGAAAGCACTTTAATAATAGTATATACTAATCTATGTAAGTCATTTGAATACGACTAATACATTTTAATATGTGGGGGAGAGTTCTTTACCTTTCTTGGCTCCCCCATGTATTAATGTGTTCAAAAAACGTTAATTATGAACACATTCTAACTCATATGTTCAAAAAACGTTAATTATGAACATTACCTTTTTTTATCTTTTTATATACTCGCCTAGATAGGTCGTCTACCTTCCAATCGAGAGACTTAAAGTAATCCTCATCTCTCTTAAAGCACCACGCAAATTTGTTGTCTTGGTACAATGGGGTAAGCTCATCCCAATCTCCAACTGGGCTTTTAATTACCCAAGAGTCCATCAGTAACGCTTCCAATGAGTCTATTTCGACAAATATATATCTATTATCCTTTAATAAGGATGTTAGGCTCATCCTATTGATCCTATTTTGAATGTCTGTTGTCATTTCTTTCTCTCAAGGTTTTAAATAGTGGGCCCAAACGGGTTTGAACCGTTGACCCGCGGTTTATGAGACCGCTGCTCTAACCAGCTGAGCTATAGGCCCTAATCTACAATACATAATATTAAGTATTGACACTAATTACTATGTGTTGTAAAACTTACATAGGTATAACACGATTTCTTTTAAAATCAATGGAGTATTATTATGTCTTACGATAATTTAATTAAACTTGCTGGACTTATGGATGTGGTCAAGCGTACTGTCAATAAAGGTAGGGAAGTTTTAAATGGCGGCGCCGGAGATGGTGTTGTTGGCGAAGCAATTCATACAGCCAGAAAGGGCGTAACGCTTGCCAAAGACGTTAAAAACCATGCTATGCAAACTGCCCCAATAGCGGCTGCAAAAGCAATGCAAGCTGTGCAAGAGGGGAAAAAAGCAATTCACCAAAAGGCGCTAGAAGCTAAAAAATTAGTCAATGTTGTAAGACATGGCGAAAACAGAGATGGCCTTGTTCCACGAGCATATGATATCGTTACTAAGGACATACCACATCTTGGTGAAAGCGCAAAGAATGCTACCAAAAACTACGCAGAATCTACCTTGAATGTTCTTAAAGATAAAGCCAAGAACGAGTTTGAACGAAGATTGAAAGAAGCTATGATCGAGAAGGCAAGATCCGCGGGACTTAGTCCTAAAGGCCCTATTGAATTTTAATCACTAATTCTTAATGATATTGCCTACCAAGCATGTTGATAATCCCATTCTTTCTATTTCTTATTACCTTGGTAAGTTTTATAAGCTCCATAGCCAGCCATCAAGCCTCCCAACCCAAGGGCTCCTGCACCTACCCTTTTACGTTCTTTAACAGCATCTTCAATAATTTCTTTATAGGCATCTCGACTTACATAGGGATTTTTTAGATGAAGTCTATCGGCTATATCATCCGCATTCTTTCCAGCCTCGTGCCCAACACGATAAGCATAACCTCCCAAGGAGGCGAGTCCTGTTCCTCCCAATATCTTGCCAGAATGGATTTCACGCTCTTTTTGTTCAGCAACCTTTTCGAGATAAGACTTAAGCACACTCATAGTACTCTCCTTGTTTTTGGCTGTTACTTATTTAGCAATATAGCTAAAAATAATGTTAGTTATATAATATATTACATTATTCAATCAGACTATTCAATATACTTTAGGTGTTAGTATTATAATTACTTGGCAAATTACTTGATAATATATCCTGCAATACCTACAAGCACCAGAGCCACGATATACTTGAATTCTAATTTATAGTGGACTGACAATAAAATGACATCAATCACAAGGGCAATCACGCTTGTAATGATTACCGCATTGACCATACCAAACCCCCCCTCTTCTGGCTTACTGGAGATTGCCCACCAAGCACGCAATCCAACAGTGTTTGAGAAGAGGCTGAATGTCAGCCACCAGTGCCAAGTAGTAAAATCCTTTAAGATAGGAATACCCATATCTTTTGCTGAGGATTTGTAAAAAGAGATAACGCAAATTAATGCATTTAATAGTAGTGCTGTGATTAGCGACATAATGTAATGATCCTTGATAGTTTTGTTCTTGTTCTATATACTTATCACTAATAACATTGTAATTTTTTAGGAGTAGTAATGCACAATAGTGATGAAAAACCAAAGGATAAAACCTACGCAATAGGTTTAGGCGGTAGCACGTTAGGAACACTTATTGGAACACACCTTGGAACAAAGGAAGGAAAGCGTATTAAGGAACGTTTGAAAGCAACTGCGGATCGTTACACAAAACATAAAGCTAACGAGCTTTCTGGTATTAATATAGATAAGAAAAACGCAGAACAAGCGTATACTAATGCTAAGCAAGAAGCTAACGCGCATCGCGCACTACTTGGATCCCAATTTGCAGGATTGAAGGATGAAATACATAAGTTCGATGTATATGATGATCGCTTAAATCAGCCATACCAACGATTTGGTAATATTCAACGCGGGGATTTAGTTCACTTAGATGACTATGAATCTAAACCACCCTACGCTAATATAGCCAGGAAGATTAGACCTATTGAGGATCAAAAAACTAAGGATGCTATGGAATCCTATGTAAGATCACAGTTAAAAGCTAATGACGCTCAAATACATCATAAAAATATGGAAAATTTACAAGAAATGAAGGATGATCTAATGAGAAGAAATCGTATTAACGCAAGTACCTTTTCCGAACGCGCAGATCACATAGGATCTAAAGCCCTACTTAGAAAAAGATTGACACATGCGTCAGCTGGTAAAGTAGTAGGAGGCTTGAGTTCTATCGCAGCTTATAAACTCTATAAAAATATAAACAATAACCAATCAAACAAAGGAAGCTAACATGCCTTTACTAGACTTTATTTTAAACAAAACCGCGGCTAAGAAGGGTGATAATGCCGATAGACGAGACCACCGCCTTACAAATAAGGAAATGATGCAGACAGGTGCTAAGGTTGGATTAGGCGGCTTAGGATCTGCTTTCGCATTGGATAGTGGCGGTAAGTTTCTCCACGACAAAGAGCTACAAAGAATTAAGGATAAGCTTGGTGAAGTTGTAAGGCCTATGACAGACAAGGATGATGTTCCTTATGATACTAAGACTTTAGATAAGATGAACGCTACCCAAAAAGAGAGAGAGTATGTAAAACATAAGAAGGCCTTAAGGACAATTCAAGGTGATCGGGCCGCAGGCGCTAATACCCATTATTCCGCTAAAGCACAAAAAATCGTGGATGACTATGAGGAGTCTCTTAGACAAGGCGCAAAGCTTAGGGAAAAGCTAGACAATGCAAAAACTATTGGTAGTAAATTTAGAAAGGCAGCATTGCCCTTTGCATTGGCAGGCACCGCAGGCACATTTATAGCAGCAGAAAGCGGTCTTGGACACCTCTTGGGGAAAAAGTACTATGGCGATTAATACACCAAAATACCAAACACTACTTAAACTAGCGGGCAGTGGTTATGTATTAAAACGAAAGGATATGGTGTCAGATCCCGATTTCTTTACAGATTATACACCCAAAGAACGAAAAGAAATTCTAGACGATCTTAGGGATCAAAGACTTGCACAAAAACAAATGCGTAAGCTAGATCTACAGGAAAAGCATAAGCTTATTAAAGAGATGGGACCAGACGCATATGCACGTATGATTGAGGACCAACAAAGAGGATTACCCCGCGGACGTTTTGGTTACCCACTACCAACGAATAAAGATATTGCGTTCTCTGCACGTAACGCTTCTATTATGGGCGGACTTGCAAGCGCAGGAACTCTTGCATATGCCCTAAAGAATAAATCTATTCCAACAGGTGTGTTGGGCGCTGGTATTGGCGCACTTTCTGTTATACCCGCTGTTATTGCCAGTAAAGCAAATAAAAACATTAACGCGGGAAAGATTTACTATGAATAAGGAGAACTAACATGTTTGAAAAAACCGCAGCCGAGAAGAAAGCATCATATACACACACTGTTTTACAAAAGATTGCTATGGCTTCACGTGTCAAAGACTTTGACCCACGTAAATTGAAAAGACCAACATTTATACACCACCTTGATACCGGTCGCTACACAAACGCAGAGGTTCTTGATGACTTCATGAGAAAGGGCACGCCAGCTAGAGAATCACTAGGCGATTACGCTAAGTCACTAGATCTTGATGTCGTTCAAAAGGCGCCAATGGGTAAGCTAATTAAACACCTATACCCCAACCGTTAGAACGAACACATATACTAAAAAAAATTCCGCGCGAAAAGAAAAGATGCACCACGCTCATATATAACAATATACCCTTATACGCATTACAACATATACTCTTTCGTCTTATTACATATACATACATATAGATACGCATTGATACCTATACCATAGATACACGCTATACACTATACATCCTATGACACACGCTATACACTATATGACGCACGCTATACATTATACATTATACATTACGCCATACGCGCTATACATTATATGACACACGATATACATCCTATGAGTGTCCTAAACGTATATATGAAACCACGCTACACAACACGTCTGTTGGTTAATGATTTATTATAGCTAAGAAAAACCCAACGCGCTACTGTTAGTTCCTTCTTGGGCAACACTTGACGTGCTCTCCCTCCGCATTACAGAAACAACTTAAACGTTGTCTGTACTTAGCACGCCTCGGTCGACATAGCGTTGTAAGTTCATCTTTGTTAAGTTGTTCTTGATTGCTTGACAGTCTTGACGTTGCATACGTTCTGTATAATATACTTCATCTTTGTATTGAACAACGAGTTGGTAAGCATATGAGCCGCGGCTTGAGCCAGCGAATTGAACAGTGGATTTGATTGTATCCATTTGGTATCTCCTAAAGATATGTGTTGTTGTTTTTGTTCTATATACTTATCACGAAAAGACGCGTGCATTTTCACGACTGCTATATCTTTAGGGCTATCCTTATTACTCTTAGACGATTAGCGTCAGGACAGTCCTCCTAGCGTTGGGGGATTAGTTGTCCAACACAACTGTTGTGCGTATAAATACCAAAGAGAAACACCCATACGTATGTAATCCTAAGTCACCAAAGGCGTGGTTAAAAATTTTTAGGGGGGGGGTAAAATGTAGCTAAATAAAAACGCGTTTAAATATTACCTAACGAATCTTTTTGAATCCTCAATATGCTTTAATACCTTAGACGCCACAGCCTTATCAAGTACATTACCAACATGCTTAAGCATATGTCTATTAAGTCTACCCGACTTTCTAACCTGCTTCTCGGCAAGGTTAGCGATTTCGCTAGTATCATTAGTCTTAAGTCGTGCTTGAACCATGGGGTGATTATGTAAGCGTTCTGGAACCTTACTTAATATCTTTTTATTATGATCAGCGTTTTGTTGTGTAATCTCCGCAACTCGTTTATTAATTCGACCCTCAAAACCTTCTTGTCCTCCCGATAACGGTTCAAGAACGGGCTTTAATCCTGGAGATGTTTTAATAGCATCGTGGACTTCTAGCTCTCTTAGATCACGATATAATTTTTGCGCATTGGGAGCTTCTGACATAGTATTAATAGTGGATATATCATGCATACCATGTAGACCATGATGACCATGTTCATGTAGTGTTGCAAACTCACCGCCAGGAATAAACTTTTTTAAATTAGTTTCGTTGATCTCGTGGTTACCTATAATAGCATCCAAGCCTTTAAAATCCTCCGCACTCATCTTTGGTACTTTTTTACCACTAAACCCAACAACTTGAGCTACAATCCTACGATCTGCCTCTGGATTTAAGAAGATTCGTGTAGGCTCCTTTTTACGTTCTTGAACAAGCCTCTCAACAGCTTTATCGGCTTCCTTTTGCTTGTTAGCACTTAGGGAAAGCTTAATGTTTTCTAGATTTTCCCCACGATCACGGCCTCTTATTTGATTATACAAAGCCTTTCGAATAACCTTAAATGGCTTTGTAGCATCCTCATAACGCTTAGGAGTGCCATACTCTTGGTTTATTATATGTCTCCTTAGTGTACCGCCCCGCTTTAGTACTTCATTAGGTGATACTGCTGCATGGCTACCTATTCTTGTGGATATATGATTTCTACCCATATCCAATATGGGGTCTGTAATTCCAGGGTACAATTGCCTTACGTTACTTTTAACGGACTTTGGTAATTGCTCATATACTTTGTCTGTCATAGGCGAGTGAGATCCTAACGGATCTGCTGATATGAGCCCCGTAGCTTTAGCGCGTTGGATATTTTCTTCCAATTGTTTTAGACTTACGGCTATCTTTACTAAATTACTAAATGACATATTTTTAATATCCTTTATAAAGGCGGTTTTTACTACTTCCTAACTAGTGCTCTAGCCTTATTTATATTACGCTGAACACCGGGCTTTAGGTAATTTATTTTAAACTTCTTATCAAACAGATCTGGTCTATCTTTGAGTTGTTTTTCAAAACTATCCTCCATGAGCTTTAGCCTCTTTTGCTCTCTCTCATGCACTATCGGGTTATTGTCTAGAATATTCGCAATATGGTTTTGCATATGTCTATTAAATCTTCCAGATTTACGAACCTCTCCCTCGGCTAGGTCTCTTACCACATCTGCGTCTGTTGGCTTTAAACGTGCTTGAACTACGGGGTGTGAATGTTTGTGCTCTGGCACACGGCTAAGTATCTTTTGATTATGAGCCTTATTATCCGCTTGCATCTGCTTAGCACGATTTGTGATACGCTCTTGGAAACCTTCCTCTCCTCCCGAGATTGGTTCTAGTATCCTATTAAGTCCTGGTGATAAGCTTCGCATATCCTGTATTTCACCATCTCTTACGTCTCTCATAATTGCTTGAGCCATTGGTGCTTCTTTACCCATAGTATTAATTACGTTAAAATCGTTTAGTGGAACCTTGCTTGAAGCATGGCTTGAGGAAATCATAGTATGTCGCCCACCACCCTTTATTTTAGGATTTTGCTCATTTAACTCATGGTTAGCGACAATATGCGCAAATGCCTTAGAATCTTCTGTTGGTCTTAGGAATGTAGCAACAGGTCTACCCGCTACATCACGAATTTTTCCTTCACGTTCATCCTCGAAAGCTTTAAATAAAGCTTTGTCTGCTTCATTAAGAGTATTTTTATCAACATGGGGAGACATAACATGATCAGGGAGATTGAAGGTTTTTAGTCTATCTAACCTTTTTTGATAGGTTTCCTTTGATCTCGTAGGCATTTTAATCCCCATACTCTTATACATTTCTTGAATATCTGGCGGGGAGTCTAATAGTTGCATAGCCATATTTGGTAGCGCTTGAAAATCCTCCATATCCTTCATGCTTCTAACTGTTGCATTATGTGGCACGCCATACCCCACAGCTTTCCCAAGCACTTGTTTTAGCTCTTTTCTTTGACCAAGTGGTATGTTTTTAAGCTCAGCCCTTTCCGCGGATTTAGCTCCTTTGTTTTCGTGGTAGAATCTAAATACGGGGCTATTAACTCTTTCTATTAGCGCTTTTGTATTTGGAGCTGAGTGACTTCCTGGTGCGCTGGATGTTACATAAAAGGATCTAAAATGAGATCCTCCCAAGTCCTTAGCCTTATTAACAAACCTAGCGTCATTTTTTCTATGCTCTGGGATTGCGTCCATAATTTTTTTATGTACTGTACGATCATCATAGAAATTCTCATCTGGAAGTACATTAAGGTCAAGCTTACCTTTAGCAATTGCCCTGTTAGAGTTTTCCTCTAGCTGTTTTAAGCTTACCGCGATTTTTATTAAATTATTAAAAGACATATTGGTTACTCCTCATATAATATGCTTGGATTAACCTTAGCACAGAAATACGACAAAATAAAGGATCAATAAACAATGCCTTTTAGTATCTCTAGGTACCAGGGTTTAACCCACCCAAGCATTAATGTACTACCAATACTAGCAGCGGCGCACTCTGATAAACCAATAAAAACGCGCTCTCTATTGTTCTTTGCGTTAAAAAATAAAAAAGATGCCATCAGCCACCCTAATTGACTAATTGCACCAGATACCATTTGTGTATAAAACCAATCGTGTGTGTATGCGTAGTTATCAAAGGATGACACCATATCACAAACTAGCACTAAAATAAAGGATCTAACACATCTTAATTTTAACTGTTTACATTCATTTTCACAAGCTGTGTATGAATCTTTACATAACCATTTGATATCATCTTCATCCATGTTTACATCTTATTTAATATACGCGATAGGGTTGATGTTGGCTCATTAGTTTTATTTGTTTGTAATCGATTAAGAAGCTTTTCACGTTCTTTATGTTTTGATTTTTCAACTACCTTACCAATTACGCCCTTATTTTGTAATTGTGGGCCTTGTTTGACTTGCTCTTCTGTAGCACGCACAAGATCTCTATCAAGTACATTACCAACGTGCTTAAGCATATGTCTATTAAGTCTACCGCCTTTATCATGCTCAATTTGAGCGAGTGCTTGAGTTTCCGCATAACCAGTGGGTTTGAGCCTTGCCTGAATACGTGGATCATATGTCCATAGATTGCGAGGAATAGCGTTCAATATTTTCTCATTATGTAGTACATTTTCATCTTGAATTTTCTTGGCAAGGGCATTTATTCTATCCCACCGTTGTCCTTCACCACCACGCATATTTCTTAGAATGGGTTCAAGTCCAGGGGAGTCTTTAATCATGTCCTCTATCTCACCTTCGCGCATATCTCTTACAAATCTTTGAGCTTGTGTAGAATCCTTACCCATAGTATTTACTGTACTAACATCATGAAGTCCCTGTAGGGCGTTATGACCATGCCCCTTTGTATATATATAGTTAGAACCATGTTTGAACTTTTTCATATTTAATTCGTTAAGTTCATGATTAGCAATAAGTGTGTTAACCTGATCTTGCTCTGGCTGTGCCATATAACGTAATAGGCCGATATTCTTGTCCTTCTCGGGATCTATGTACGCCCTACCCTTTTGATTTACCATAAGATCTTTAATTTTAGAGGCGTTTTTATCGGCTTTGTTTTGTAAATCCTTATTAATAGCCAAGCGAACTTGCGAGATTATACTTGGGTTTATAGACGCATTAAAAGCCTTGCTTCCAGATTCATTATCCGTCTTGGGGAACATATTAGTGTACCTTCTAGTAAACCTAGATGTAATATTGCTCAAGTGAGCTTTCCCCATATTCTTTGCCAATGTTAGTGGATTAAGAGATATTTTGTTTTCTGTATTGAGTGCGGATAAAAGATCTCTAGCTTTTTGCCTCTGTTCAACATTTTTACTTTTTTGTAACGATTTAACAGATGTCACGGCTGCACTTGTTGATGCCATACTCGGTACATTGGTGCTTGCGAATGATAGTAAATGGGGGTATTTAGCATGAATATTTTTAAGATCCGAATCGCTTAAGCTATTAATAAACTTATTAGCCTCAGCATAATGATCCCCAGCCTTTATTGAACTAGCATCTACTAGTTTACCCTGTGCTCGCGCTCTAGCAACGTTTGCCTCTAGTTGCTTAAGACTGACTGCTATCTTAACAATACTGCTATGCATAGATTCTCCTAATCATCTAACTTATTGGTTAAAGCTCTTCTAAGAATACCTTCGTCAGATAGTCTTTTTCTCTGTTCAGACGATAATATTGGTTTAGGATTTTTCTTAATATCATTTTGAATTTCAGTAATTAGTTTTTTATCAAGTACATTACCAACGTGCTTAAGCATATGTCTATTAAGTCTACCACTCTTATCATGTTCCGCTGTTACAAGAGTGTCGACTAAATCAGGATCTAAAGGTTTGAGCCTTGATTGTACCATAGGGTGGTTATGAAGGCGTGCTGGTACCTTACTTAATATCTTTTTGTTATGCGCTTCATTATCCTGTAAGGCTTTTAGTTTAGAACTTAATATGCGGTGATATCTTCCAGACTCGCCCCCAGCCATATTCTTAAGTACGGGGTTTAACTCGGGAGCTGTCCTTAGCATATCATTTATTTCATCTTTTCTTAAGTTTCTTGTAAAAGCTTGAGCTTCTGGAGAATCCTTACCCATGGTATTTACCATAGTAACATCATGAAGTCCTTGCATACCAGCGTGACTATGAAGAGGCTTAGATGTAATAAAACGTGAACCTGGAGCAAACTTTTTCTCATTAAGCTCATTTAATTCATGATTAGCAATGAGGGTTTTTACAGCACTTCTAAAGCTTGGGTCGTTTAGCTTCTTCTTGTCATCAGCAAACTCTCCAAGCTCTGGAATATCTAAATCATTATCTTTTAAATAAACTTTACCACGCTCATTAAGTATACGTTTTTTAATTTCTTCTGCGTTCCTATCAGCCTTAGCCAATGCTTGTTTGTCTACCGCTAGACGGGTGTGAGATAGTAGATTAGGAGACGTAACAGCCTTCCAAGAGCGAGACCCAGGATCTGAGGAAGATGATGGAGCGCCACCCTTTAGGTTTAAAAATACCTTTGCAATCTTTCCAACCACTTGATCTTTAACGGTGTTTTTAACTAAGTCTAATGGATTGCTGGCTGGTTCAACCTTTTCTGACATATTTTTAATCATATCATGCACTTTTTGGCGTCTCTCGATAGAGGGAGATTTGGTTATACGCTTTAAGCTAGGTTGTGCATGACTTGTAAATGCCATTTTACCGGTGTTAATACCCGTCTGCGTGAGTAATGCTGGATACCGAGCTCTAACGTGGCCAAGCTCGGTATCTGATAATCCTTTAATAAAATTTTGAGCGTCCTCAAAATGTGCGCCGGCACCACCTTTTGTGTCACGAATTATACCTTGTGCTCGCGCTCTAGCAACGTTTGCTTCTAGTTGCTTAAGACTGACTGCTATCTTAACAATACTGCTATGCATAGATTCTCCTTTTTAGCTAAAAAATTACCCGATATTAATAATGTTTTAACACGCTTATAGTATATTTTCAACTGCCATGACAATAATTTAGCCCTCGATTGATACTCCTAATTTGGTTAGTAGCTTATATAAGGAATCTCTTGTTATGAAAACATACCCGTTTGATTTTAAAGCTCGATATGTATCTCCATACTCTGGTATAGGCCCATTAGTAGTAACACGTGGGTACATAAGAACCTTATCTCCACTGTGAGCTTCAAGATATCGACTTGGGTAGCCAGTTACGAAGACGCACTCCCACCAAGGCCCAAATAGGTGCAGCAACGTGTTAATAATTGACTTGCAAGAATAATTAGTTCCGGCCTTCATAAGTAATATGGTTTTGGGACAGCTTAAATTCTCAAAGTGTACTACATCAACATATATGTCATCGTTCAATATTTTATCGGAGTCTGTATCATAGTAGGCGCGATCAAGGCTCTTAAAAATACTCTCAACTTCATTTTGAGTTATAACACTATCAGGAAGTGTTATAGTCTCTTTCTTTGGTTTTTCCTTTTTTTTACTCATCATATATCCTTACGTTGTTATTTCATCAATCAAGCGAAGAATTTCGTCCTCGGGTATTTCGTTTATCAACACCTTCTTTTCAATATGTCTATTTATGCTTACCAAGCACTGAATATAACCCATCTCCATGGCCATCGCCATTACAAGCTTTAGTTCCAGTTTACTCTTTGCGGGAATAAAGTATTGATCCCCATTCTTTGTCTTTACGCTTGGTTGGTGGCAGTAGGTTCCAATAGCTTCATCAAGAGACATTATGTCAAAGTAGCTAAACATAAAACTCCTTATTTTTTAAGGTGTTAGGGAAAAACAACGCATTCGTTGTTCGGACATTTTGGACAATACGTAGTCAGCAACTGTGTATTAGGGACTTACAGTGAGCCAATAATACTCAATGGTTGCGCCCTCGGGTAGGGTGCTTGTGCCTTCTGCTAAGCGTGGACCTTTGTATTGGCAAACGAGACAACGACTACCAGCTTCTAGTTTAACTGTTTCACGATTGGTTGGTAGGCAAAAGCCTAGATCCGCACTGATAACAGCTGCTGTGTCAGCATGACCAATGTAAGACTTTAGGTATGGCGCAATACTGTGACCATCGTCTAGCATGTCGCGAAGTACTTCACGACTTACACGGTGCCATCTAGCGGAACCGTCAAAGTCAACCATGTTGAGACTAAATGCGTTGAGAACATTAATTTGTTGTTTCATCTTTATCTCCTTTGATATGAGTGAGTTCGATATGCTTAACAAGTGTTTCAGCACTGATTACTGGTTTACCATAAGCCTTCTCCCCACGAGGGATAAGCTTTCTTAATTCTTCATAATCAATTTCGATAGGTACCCAGATTGCGTTCCCTGGGCATTCACAAATTTGTACTTCTCTACAGCGTAAGCATAAACGTGTATGAACTTTAATCATTATTGTGTCCTTTCTTGATAATGCTGATAACGGTGTCAACATCGCTATTATTAGAAAAGTATGCGAGGTAGTGGCGACCGTCATTAACGGAAATGTGTAACACATTGTTTGAACGTTTCCACATCTTATCGATATGGTTAATCCAGACATGAGCATTTCCGACAGTGAGGTTTGCTTCAGGATATTTATATGATTTAGCTGACATAGTAATAGCTCCTAATAGGTAGGTATGTTGTGTGTTTTGTTTGTATATAGTTATCACAACATTTATGTTGTTTTTGCAGATAGAATTATAGCTAAAAATTGCCGGCAGGCGTTTTAAGAGGAAAGACTAATAAACAGACTTTAATTATTCTACTTCAACCCAACTACCATTATAGAATACTGCGAAGTACCCATCGTCCCAGCTTGTCGTAAGCCTGATATGTGTATCTTTATAATCGTCTTCTAGTGTTTCAAGACACTTTACATTATTGTTGAAGGGTGCGTTTAGGCTGAACAAAGCACTCAAGTGCATTTCCTTCTCTACATCATTCATAGTGTAATAAAATCCATTATAGGATGGTTCGCCATTTGTATCGCCAAGTAGGTTAAAGAAACCCTTTTCCTTTGCATCCCTAATGTGTCTTATAAGCAACGGATCCGTTGTTCTTACGTTAAGAAGATAAGTAGCCTTCATTCGTCATCCTCTTCCTTGTCATCCGTCTCAAGACCAGATTGGTATCCCCTAACTGGGTTTTGTGGGTCGCAGTTATAACAGTGGCAAGTATCGCTGTCTATGCAGAAATAGTTCTGTGCAAGAGTTTCAAGGTCGGTATTAAGCTCAGCAGCGAATTGCTTTGCCTCTTCATTACCATCAATAAGCTTTACATATAGATCTGTAATATCCCACTCTTCATGTTCAAGGTTTTCCCACAGACCAATAAAGTTCATGCCAGGTTCTTCGAAGGTGCACTTAATGTTTACGGATGGATCTTCTTGTACAAGGCGTGTGTATAGAGCTTTGCATACACCTGTTGGAGGACCCCAAGCTGTATCAAAGGCCATGGAGATTGTGGTTTCGCTTTCATCCGCGTAATAGCATTCTGCAAAGGGGACGTCCCATTTAGTACCCCAATAGTCGTTATGTAAATTGTACCAGTCTTGTTCTACATAGTTGGGAATAGGCGCTAGCGTGGCGAATAAACCTTTATCTTGTTCCTTATTTTCTAGCGCTTCAGCATTGTTTACATCGTTTCGTAGTTTTTCAACAATTTCTTTTGTTGACTTAATAGTCAACACATTTGAACACCAATTTGGCATAATCATTTTCCTTTGTAGTAGGTTTAACATTAAACAACGTATCCGTTGTTTTGTTATATATAGTTATCACGAAACCTACGTTTAATTTCTAACCCTAAAGCATAACGTGGTGTTTATGCTTTTTCATCTTCATTTGTTTCATATGGTGTAAATATCTCAGCTTTTGTGGGTCGGTGCCCTCTGCCGTAACAACACGAGGTTGTGGGCTATTATCATTGGCAGGGCGTAGCGCGTTTGTGCCTGGAAGAAACTTACCATAGTCTGCGTTTACTTTAGACTTCTTTATATTAGATCCACCAATATAACTATCATCATTTGCGTTGACAGCGCTTTTACTAACATTTAAGCCACGGAACTTATCCTTACTACTGTCGGGTGGGCGTTTGGTATCAGTACCTTCAATGTTGTTCTTAGCTTCATTAGCAGCTCTGTGTGCTAGTATTTGGTATTGTGCTAGTTTAACCAAGTTATGATAAGACATATTTTTACCCCTGTTGTTGTAGGCGTTGTCTTAGCAAGTATACATTTGTTTCATGATTATTGGCAACACCCATAATAAAATCATCAAGACCCAATGACATAGCGTTGGATTGTTTTAAGTGTGCGTAAGCATTTGTAAATGTCTCTTGTAAATCCTCCTCCACAACCAAAGCACGCATGATGGGATCTCCCCCCGACTTTTGTTCCATTTCTTGAACGTGTTGGTGAATGATCTCTGCTTGTTGTGTGGGCTCAACGGACACTGATGTATATTTAGCTACCATCTTTTCCGCAAGGGTATCAATTTCATCTTGCACGGATTCATAAATACGTTGGAGCATTTGGTGATCACCATAAAACATAGGGCCACTTGCTTGCCAGTGAGATGTTTGGTGAAGAATGTATGCGGATCTTAGCATAGCTAACATATGAGCTAAAATTTGAGCGGTCTCGTCCATTGGTATTTTCCTTATAATATTTATAAATTACTTGTTATTATGTATATCATGTATCATTTCGGATATCAATGATATAAAGACAATGCCAGCACCGATATAGGGCAAGCGAATTACTATACTAAGCATTAATAAGGACACGCATACAGGCAAGATAAGCCCAATAGCAATAATTTTCCAATCATATTTATGAAGTGCGTCTCTAATCTCGTTTGCATTTCTGACCATTTTAAAAAACACTATGAACAAGAAGAACATTGCGTTAAGTATAGCTAGCTTCTGCTCTACACTCATTTCTTAGTAGCCCTCCTAGCAGTATTTATGGCATCAATAATATCGTCTTGCTTACTGTTTTTTGACTTATTTTGGAGTATTTGAACTTTTAAAGCCTTTGATGCATCATGTGCTTGTTCTGCAACTTCTTTCCCAACCGACAAGGCTTTAAGTATTTTGCCAAGGCTAATCTTCCCGGTAGTGTCATCATCCTTGGAGGCCTTCTTTGTAAAGTGTGTATTTCTTAAATTTGTAAGAGCTTTAAGCTTTGCTTGATCAAATTTACGGTATTCATTGTTTTTATCTTTAGATGTTTGGCGTAAGTCTTTAATTAGATCGTCTATGTGCACAAAGTCTGCACCCTCTAGAGCATCACCCTCGCTACCAAATTTAGAGGTATCACGCTGACCGGCAGGCGCAGCAACAAAGTGAGATATTTCCCCGTGGTAGTCTCGACCCTTCTTAAGAGCTTGTTGTCTAAATGCGTCATCCCACTTAATCTTAGCGCTACCAATATGGTGAGGATTACCACTTGTTGTCCAACCCGCTTCCTCAAGAAGTTCTTTACGAGTTGCATCTTCCATGCTTTCGCCCTCTTCAATACCGCCACCAGGAAATTTATAATTATTCCCAGGTCTTAGGCCTGATCCAGCTGATTGGCTCTTTGATGCAAGAATACGCCCATCAGGTTGATATAAGAATGCTTGTACCTTTGGGCGATATCTTTCTGCCACTGTTGCAATTTTTTCTTGTTCTTCAAGTTCTTGTAGTGTGTTGAAGAACGAAAGCATCATAATGTCTAACTTACTCATACTAATCCTTTTTGTGTTAGTCTTTGTGTTTGTTTATACACTATTATCACAAATACTAGCACCATATTTTAGCTAAAAGATAATAGGATTTTTACTATCATCAAAAAGTGAAGCAGAGCGTTTCAGAACGTTGCTGGGCTAGGGGCGCGATCGATATCTTAGAGATTAGACCATTCGGCGTGGGTCTTCTTTAGATCTCTATAGTACCATACTTGACAAGCAACTGTAATACTACCAATCACTGCGAAAGCGGTTGGAAAGTAAATCATTACGGGAATGTTTAAAGCCAATGTTGCAACCATTCTTCCAATAGAGGTTTTCTGTACACCATACTTTTCGAAGTAGGGTTGGATTGTACCATTTAGGATGACAATGAGTGAGCTCAGAATATAAGATACAATAAGTAATAGAATGTCTAATGCGTAGATCATTTCTTTATCCTTTTGTTTGGTTTGTTTAGTTATGAGAGTTATAGTTTTTCTCTCTTGGGTTCTATATACTTATCACAGCATTTTCGGTACTTTTGCAGATTTACTATCATCATATTTAAGCTAAAATAAACGCATATATTAATGTTTGTAGGATCGATTAGTAAGTACTAGTTATCGTGTTATTTCATGAGTGCATTTACAAACTTGCTTACTAGATTGGCATAGTGCATGCGTATTTCATCCGTTAGTAAACCATTAGAGTCTTTAAATACCTTTGTAAAATCATCACGAGTAATATAATGATTTGAAACTTCTTGACCATTCTTTGCAAGATAGACGCGATCCATGTAGGAATGACTGAATGCAAAATCTACAGATGCAACAGGTATTTTATATTGCCTACTTATCATATCAAGAACAATCTCACCAAGTAAACGTTCCATACCACGACTGTTGACAAATGCTTTGGTATCCAAGTCTTCCCCAATTCTAAGACCATCTTGGTGCACAACAGCATAATACGCTAGAAATATCTTTAGGAGGCAATCATAGCGTGTATCCTCGCCATACTCAATGCGAGCAAACTCTCGCACAAATGCATCATTAACATCGCAATCCTGATTGTTATCAACGCCCAAGCCTGTATAATTTGCACGTACATCAACTTCATTTGAATAATTGTGCTCTACAGTGAGTACTACCTTAGCAAGGGTCACTAGAGGAGTTGCTAGCACAAGATCATTAAAATCATTTACAAGCTCTTCTAGTGCTGCAAGCTTATAGGCTGTGATGTCTTCATCGATCTTCTCAGCTTTGTACCAAGCCATAAACCATTCCGCAATATTTTGGAAATTCATAAACTTGATATTGTAGGTACAGGCTGTGGTTGGTAGTCCTTCTCTAATACCTCTAAATTGGGCATTTACAATACCAGCTGTATCAACATTCATAAGGATTTCTGCTTGATTGCCATTATTTTCATCAAATAATTGAATGACAATTTCGTGATCAAAGGCTAGGCCAATGCGTTTGATACTATAATTAGCTTCAAATCGTGGAGCAATTTCACGGATCTTTTCTATGACGGATAAAGCATAATCATTCAAATCTAGAGCAACTCTTACCTTTTGAAATATTTCCTCATATTTATCCGTATATGCAAGCTCAATAGCATTGACCAGACGAACATCTTTTTCCCATGTGTCAACATCCATTGTCCCTTGAACAAGGACTGTTGTTTCGGCTAAGCGTGATGCTCTTGCTCCACAGACAATTAGTAGGTTGACCAGTCTCTTGTGGAAATCATCATCTTTGCAACGTAACACATAGTACTTATCTGCTCTTGATGATAGTGGGAATTGAGCATAGGGCACCTCACGAATCCATGACAATTTGTCCCATGCTTGACTTCTGGTAGTATCATCAAGAGAGGCGAGTTCGCTCTCTGTAAATACACGACGAGTGATTTCGCTGATTTTTAACTGATCATTCGCACGTTCAACATAATGTGCTCGTTCATCTGTGTTACGAGCGCATTGGTCATTGTGAATATTAAGTACAGTCATGATATATCTTTCTTAAAGTTATATTAAATATCATCTACGGGGGATAAAGTAGCTGTAACGGATGCGCGATTATTTACGGTATTGGTAATATTATCGAGCAGTTCTTCTCCAGCAGGGGTCAGGGGTCTAAACATTAAGTGTGCAATTCCATCGATTACTACCACTTTATCTTTTCTACTCCTAAACCAGGACGCAGCAACTGCTCCAACGCAAGCAATACCAATCCCTAGAAGGATCGATTTTCTACTAACACTAGTTTTAGTTTCAGGGGTCATTCTTATGTCCTTTATTTTTTGAGGATTGTTCAGTTAAAATTTTACTTTCAGGAGCAAGGCAAACAATAGTATCTTGCATGCTAATCATGAATGCTTGATCAATAATTTTAGAAAGCCAATAGTCTGATCCAAGTAGGTCAATCACGAGTTTTGGTATTTTGTACCAATGTGATTGCTTGGGTGAGTGTTTGTGGTGAAACATTTAAAATCCTTAAAGTTATAGACGTATTCGTCTTGTGTTGTAATCTATTATCACAAAAAAATAGTATTATTTTTTACGCTTTAAAATCTCTTTTAAAACCTGATCAATCACCCAATTTACTCCCCTCATAATTTTTTTGTTCATAATATCTCCTAAGAGTTGCTAGGTCTATCGCCATATATCGATAGGATAGGTATACGGAAATCTCGGGAACAGATATAAACAAACAATATATAATTACAAGGAAAATTTTTCGCCAAAGTGATGGAGGTATTATGATTCTATCTGGATCAAAAACGATTAATGACACAACATGAATCGTCCAAAATATGATGCAAGCTAAAATGCAAATAAAATGAATAACAGCGAATATCATACAATACCTCTAAATTACATCAAGAACAAAATTAATCACAGCTTTTACAATAAGTAAGTAGCCGTTTACTTAGAAATCATATAGGAGCTTTAGAATTTCAGGGCAATCGGAGTGAATCCATACGTCAAATGTAATATCTTGCCGCCCTAATGTCCACGTGTCCATATACCACGAGTCGGAGTAAAACTCATCAGAAAACGCCTCACTATAACCAAGGATGCCTAGCTCATATATTTTTGTGAGGAGCTCACCACAATTTGTAATTTCAAAATGATCTAGGAGATCATCAACTTGCTCCTCAGTTGGAACAAACGCTCCATAGTTACTGATACTATTGGCTTCCGCCCATTCACTAATCCATTCATACTTGTTAGTCGCATTTGGTGCGAAATAATCGACCATGGCGTAAAAGCCAGTTAGGTAATTGTGTAGAAATTCTCGCATATATTGATCACTAGGGTCACACGCATAGAACGACTTAAACCAAATTGCGCCACCGGTCTCCGCGCAAAAAGACAGAGGGGTATCTTCATACCCTTCAAGTACAACTTGATACACATCATCAGAAAGCCACTCCTGTGAGCCCTCTTTAATCTTCAAGGAGGATTTACATTCTGTTAGTAATTTAGTTACGCGATTTGTAAACTCTTCTTTGTCAAGAGACTGTAAAACTGTATAACATGTCATAATACTTAATCCTTAAATACCGTCATCAACGTCTTCTAAAACATCAAGCGGTGAAACATATTCTTCAACACCAGGAACGTATTCTTTTACAATATTTAAGCCTGGCCAAGTTTCAGATCTAATACTTGAGAGTGCTTTATCAAGCCTATAACGTATTTCATCTTTTGGTAAGTTAGCAGATTTTAGTAAGCCAAGAATTTGATAGACAGTGAATTGTAATTCTTCTCGTCGTTTACTAACAATTTGTTGTACTTGTTCTAGTGCTTCATCTCTTGTCATTTTTCTTCTCTTTTTAAATCAACGCATCCGTTGTTTGTCGGTGTTTAAAGTTTTGTAGATATACGCAGCTTTCGGAAAAGGCTTAACACAAAGTCTGCATCATCCATACTAGGCGCAAGAGTCAATTCTTTTAAGTCTTCTTGTAGTTGAATTATATCGCCGATATTAAACTTATCATCTTGAGAGGCATTATCTACAATCTCAATAAGACGTCTTACAGCATTTAATAAATCCTGCTCGTTTAATATTTTCGGCTCAGCTACTATAGGTGCATCTTCTTTGAGTATCTCAATGTCATCTATATTAGTATGATTTGTTCCCATTTTAATCCTTATTGGATAGGTGTAGTATCTGTAGTAGACGATAGCTTAAAGTTGTCTAGCATCTCAGAAATTGTTGGGTCGCTTGTTAAATCAAGTGTTGTTGTTAGTACTTGGTAAGCGCAGTCAAATGGAATCCCATATGTTGTGCGACAAACCTCAAACTGATTAAGAAGAGTAGGAGCTAGCCATTTTGGTGTGGATGATAGTAATTCGGCGAGTGCAATACGTGGGAACATTTCATTTCTTGACATAATGATCATTGGGCGTGTCCATGGTAAAGAAACTCTAACACGAAATTCTGGATCCATATTCTCAAAGTATCTTTGCCCTAAGTTAGAGTGGAAAATTGTCGCAATAAATTGACTCGCAATTTCGTCGCTGAATTTTTCACTTTCAATCTTTTCAATGATCGCTGAAATTTGTTCATCTGTCTTTGGTCGCCAAGGTGCAGCCTTTACACATGCGGAAATACGATCAGCTTGCCAATCTAGAAGCGCACCCGCTTCAATGGCTTCCAATAGTTCTTTACGTAGATCAGATGCAGTCTTTCCATACCACGCAAGAAATGTTTTGTATTCGCTAGATTTTTCATCACCATTACCTGGAGGGTTTGCAAACATATTGTTTAGCATGGCGCTTATTTTAGGGTTTAAGGGCTTTGATAAATAAGTATCGAGGTTTGACATAATGTATCCTTATGTAAGTTAGCAACGCATCCGTTGTGTTTGTATCTAGTTATCACATGTTTTTAGTGACTATTCTTATCTACTTCACCCTCGCCATTATGGGTGTTTCTTTGAGACATTTCTTCCTCATAGGGAATAGTCATATTGTGCACATCTCGCGCAACATTATGGAATGAGCATACCTTTAAAATTTCAGATAATGGGTGTGCAAAAACATTATGGGGTACCCATCTTAATCTTGTAGGTAAAAGAGTTACAGCAGCCTTACAAAGTTGGATTGTAAACTCCTTGGGGTCTCTTCTAAATTTCATGGATCAAATCTCCTATTCATGACAATGCCAAAGGACGTTCCATTCTCTGCATAATGAAATAGTGCAGGCATAGACTTACCATACGTAGAGTTTGGTCTTGGGGTTGTTAAAAGCATTTGAGTTTCAAAACCATCAATACCTTCTAGTACCACTTTGTTTAGATATTCTAATGTGTAGTGAACGTCTAAGGATTTATCAACAACATGCAGAGGGAGCACTGTAACGCTAGATGATTCATACCCATAGCTTGGGGAGTTGTCTGTGTCCAAGCATATAAATTGAACGGCTAGCTCATCTGATTCATCAAATGCAAAAAACCTTACTAGAACTTGAGACAGTTTAGTCCCCTTTAGCACGTCCTTACCAAACTGATCATTAATGAAGTCTTTTCGTAAAATATCATCAAGAATGTGATAAGGGATACTATCGCAGAGTAGCTCACCTTGGGGGATTACACTAGATATGTTTGGGGCGTTTTCAAAACCGCTCTCTGCCTTTTCAGACGCATTGACAACACCAAGTGTTACAAGGAATCCAGAAGCGTCTACGCCAGTAATTTCCATCCAACTTTTTTCCTCTAGTAGTTTAAAATTCATTTCAAACCAAATGTCACACATCTTTGATAAGATTGGTAAAATATTAGATTGAACTGCAAAGGTGTTTGTACGTTTAACGATATTTGACAAAGATGTAGTATAAGTTCCAAGTGCTGTGTAGCCGTCTGTTGCGCAGACAATGTTGTCTTCTTGATTAAAGTTAAGCCAGGTTAAACGTTGTCTACTTTGTTCTATGCCTGTAAATTTATGAGCGTTCTTTAGCACAAGTTTATGGTGCTCTCCAAAGTGAACTACTTTAGCTTCTTTAGGTTTTGCAAACACGACTTGATCAATTTGTTCTGTGTCTTCGACTGTATAAAGCTTGTCAGGATTAAGCGTATCTGCTATAATATGATCCATAGGAATAGCTTTTACGCCATTAGGCTCAAATCCAAGCTGATTACCAACATTGACAGTCAAGTAAGAATATAGTGTTTTTCCCTCAGTAGCAAGCAAGACGAGATATGTATCTCCGTTATGTCTAGTAATAATAAGGTCGTTTAAAGAGTTTTCAGTGACTGACTTTTTCTTTTTAGAAAGTGCTGAAACATATAGGTCAAGTAATTTTGACTTTAGTTTTTTTAAGGCGATCATAGAGTACCTTTCGAAAGTTAGTTATAGCGCATCCGCATCTAGTATGTTATCACATTTATGTGAATATTTTAATAACCTATAACACACAAAAAGGTGTAATTATGGAACTAAACGATAAACTCATAGAGGCTATTGTTATGTCTGCAACTGTCGGACAATTCGGTGGTCAGATTGTTTATGAAACCTTCAAGCTGTCTATTGATGAGCTAAGTGCAGCTAAAAGACAACTGCTAACTCATATGATCTCTGGCCTAGTTGCCTTTTTTGCATATGTATTTACCCAAGATGCGTTTGTTTTAAAGGCGGCATCTCTTGCATTTTTGAGTGGCATGTTCGCGGAAGCTGCGTTAAAGATGCTAAAGAAAAAGAACAAAGATAACGCTGGAAAAACTGAAGAACTAGCAGCACAAGTAATTGAACTTGAACGTCAAGATAGAGAAGCTAGAATTAAAGAGCTTGAAGCAAAGATCAAGGATATAGAAACCAAGGAAAAATAACATGCCACCAAATCCCGTCTGTCCACTTACTAGCGGAATAATAGAAGACGAGATAGTGGTGCTAAAATCAGAACAAGTTGTATTCTTATTGAAAAGAGGTATATATATGAGTATGCAAGAATTTAAAGAATGCGACTTGGCAAACGGTGTTATTTTAAGAATTGGCACGGCAGACGAAAAGCCAACGGACGATCAACCAACTATACCTAAACCTAAAAAAGTTGTCCCTGTGGAGCCACTCGATCTGCCTAAGCCAAGGCCGTTTAATGATTCAGACTACGCAAAACCAGAATACAATCTTACGCTTGATAATAGTTTATTTATCACTGCAAAGACTGAGCCTATACAAGATGTACCTAAAACAGAGTATGACCTACCTATAGAGGGGATGGTCGCAACTGTTGCAATGGCTCTAGCTCTAATACAACAAGTTAAGCAAAAGAAAAATGAAGCTGAATCAAAGAAGTGCTGTACAGAAAGCAAGTTTAAATTTAGTGAGTACGACAGTAAGATAGAAAAATTAAACTTAAAAATAGACGAGAAAACAAAGCAAGAAACTAAGACACTACAAGCGGAAATGTACGAGCAATATAAAGAGCTTAAGGATTTGAAAAGTGACGCCGAAGAACTTAAAGGCGTTGTATCAGATCTTTTAACTTATATGACTAAACAAAAATCAAAGGACGCTTAAATGCTTACTAAAGAACAAAAACATAATGAACAGGTTACTAATAATTTTAACTTGTCAGAGATGGAATTTTACGACCGTATACCAGAAGATAAACTTGCAGTAGCACGCGATTTACTCAAGAATCTACAAGTAATTAGAGACGCTTGTGGTAAAAGCATTAAAATCATCTCGGGGTATCGATCACCAGAACGCAACGAAAGCGTTGGCGGAGCAAAGAAAAGCCAACACATGGAAGCTAATGCAGCTGATATCCAAATCAAGGATATGACCCCTAAGCAAATGTACGACTTAGTTGAAAAATTAATTAAGGATAAAAAGATCAAAGAAGGTGGTCTTGGCGTATACCCACGTGAAGGCGGTTGGATTCATTACGATACACGTGGAACTAAGGCACGATGGGAAGGCTGATAATCTTTGATTATTTTCTTGTAGTCTAGTATAGTTGAAATTAGTTTTAACAAACGGAGTACACTATGCCAGACCCTCAAGCGACAACAACACAGAATGCAATCAAACCATTTTTAATATCAAATGAACACCTTGAATGGATATTTAAGAGTTTAGCTGCGATGGTAATACCCGCGCTTTATTACATAATCCAAATCAATGGTAACTATACTGAATTACAAACACGTATGTCTGCGCTTGAGAAGTCGCACCAGTCTGAGAAGGAAAGAACCAACACTCTTGTTGAACGTGTTAATGAAACAAACACACAGCTAAGAGAATTAAAGATATCTATTGAGTTCTTAGCTAAAAATATAACCGATCTAAAAAATGACAACACAAATAAGTTAGCTGATTTAAAAAATGATTTACAAAATATTGGACATAGGCTACAACCAATACCAATGGTATATCCAGACCCTCAAACGTTTGTGAGCCATAACAAGTAAATTATGCCTATATATATTAAGCGAAGAAGAATAGCGCCAGCTTATATAGGTGTAAGACAGTCTCAATTTTCGCTATTTCTTGAGACTCTTGTTTACTATCATCAAAAACAAGCTAAGAAAAACGAGTTGACCAGATCGTTTTTCAAATCATTATCTTACATGCTTGCTGATCAAAGCGTGAATAGCAAGGATATCCGCATAACCGTAGAAATTACCAATTAGTTCTGGCTGAAATGTAGCAACAAATTCAGCGTCAAACGCATCAGCATCAATTCCATCATATTCCTTATCTGCTAGGATACTTCCTAAAATAGCATCTCTGGTAATAATACGGACTGTTCCATTTCCTGGTTTTGCGTAATATACTCTATTTTGTCTTAGATTTAACATATCTACTCCATACATCTTTTAGGTGCAAAATTGCGTAGTCTTATACAACGTGTATTAACTACCGAATTAAGGCGTGTTTTTGTTTCCTTTTCTTCTATATTCTTATCACGCAATTTTACATGTTTTTGCACTTTTGAGAATTAACCACTAAATCTTCTTTTCTATAGCCTCGATAACATTATCTATATACTCATTAGGCGTTTCAGATCCTGATACTTTTACGTCAAAGATACTCATAATATATTTAATAGGCTTGTATTTGTTTGTCTTACATAGCTTATTAAAACAACGAAATCTCTCACCCTTTTCGAGAGGCGTAAAATTAAATCCTTTGTAAACTTCAAGAGACATGGTGTCTAGATTAATGACCCACCCCCATTCGCAGAATAAGCTGTCATGTGCAAATATCGTTGAATCCAATAGATACCAATGCTGACCACCTTTGCAAATTTCATTAAGTACTTCGCAACCTGCAGTGCTGTTTAAAAGCGACTCTTTATACCAATTTGTACCAAATCTACTCTCAGCATCTTTCTCAGTCATAAGCGTGACATGCCCCCCGTCTAACTGCTCTTTTAATTTGTTTACCTTTTCCTTGTTAAGCATAAATTCAAGAATTGCCTTACCTGTATAGCTTGGGTAACCATCATACTGCCCATACTGACTGATTACGGTTTTCTTCTTATAGATAACCATAGTTAAATTACGAGTGCCCATATGTTCTCCTTTTTAAACTAGTGAAGTCGCATCCGACAAGATATTATCACTAAATATACGAAAGGATCTTGATCTCTATCATCAAATGTAAGCTAAAGAAAAACCTGTTTTCTTAGTCAATCACGTTCTGGTATTCGTGATTAGTGTTTGTAAACACTATTGTTGTTTTGCCATCCGCTTGATATACACAAGCGGTGGGAACACAAACATACACCCACACATAAATTGCGCATATTCATAAGGAACACAAGCGATGATTATTAGGCCAATAATGCTGCCTACGATGTGTGATACATTTTCTCTATTCTGAGACGCTAAGTAGACTTGCCAGCCTAGGAGCAAAGCGTATGGGGCAAAATAGTGAATGCTACTGATTGTGTTGCCTACACAGTAAGCAACATAAAATAACCCAATGATAATGATTGCAGTGATTAATAGTGCTATTTGATTTCTCATTATTTACCATCCTTTGGTTGAGGTAATACTGAGCAGAATTGCTCAGATTTTGTTTTGATGAATACGCCGTCTAGTTTTTGACAGCGTTTTTTGCTAATATTTAAAGTCAGTAAACCGCATTGTTTATGCTCGATACTTGTGTATTCATGTGGTTTAACATGAATGTTCTCGCAAGCGTATGATACGCTAGTAAATGCTATGATAAATGATAATACTTTGAACATGGTGTAGCTCCTTATGGCTATTTTGTTGAGTTCTTGTTCTATATACTTATCACACTATATTTTATAGGTTTTCACTTGGCCAAAAATATGGAATATCGTCTGGGACATTAAAACGTTGATGATAGTAGCTAGGATCTTTACGCATTAAATTAGATTGGTGTGATATATGCAAGCGGTCATCGCCTAACCAGTGTGGGTACTCTTCCGCGTAGCCCATATCTTTATATATAGAATAGTACTCATTAAAGCGAGGTAGCATAGTATCATTGTAGCCACGCTTAATCCATTCATCTGTAATTGATATACAATATTTTATAAGCGACAGCTCATAGCCTGTCCACATAATAACAGCAGGGTGATTTACCCACGCACCCGTGGTTATACCCATTTGGCGCCTACCTAAAGTATTCAATATTTGGTAACCCTCAACACGTTGCTTACCTAGGCGTTTGTAATCAAGAACCTTCGCTGTATCCTCAAAGCTGGGGTATGGTAAAAAAGTTTGCATTTGTGTGACTCCTGTACAATGGGCCAACAACGTATCCGTTGTTTATATACAATTATCACACAAATACAAACGCTTAATTAATCAGTTGTAGTGACACAGACAAGTGCTTTGTTGATGCAGTTGGGCCACTACGATGTAAGTTAAGAACGGCCTCATACTTAATATTGTCGTAGCAGAATTTAAAACGACTTAAGCTATTTAGGAATGGTGCAAAGGTGAGCATGCGTGAGCTATTTGATAATAAATCAGGACTTCTAAACGCATCAGTTTCGATAAGCCACTCAACAATATGTCGTGCAGCATCTAAGTCATGGCTATTGGAGGATTCTCCGCCTGTTAATTCAATATCGTAGCTTGGTACAAAATTCATCATATATCCTTATTGTACAACAGAGGACATGGGTGTATATGTTTTATCCATGTCTATAAAATTGCTATTTGCGCGTTGAACGTTATAACCCATTTCAAAAGGGGTCAGTCCGGTGCAGATAAGTAATGTATCAAACCTCTTTAAATCAGTCAAGGAGTTGATATACGACGTATATACACGATCTGCATCTACATTACAGAATAGTCGAATTTCCTCTATGATAAAGACTAGCTCTGGTAGATTTTCCATAGGTGTATTTGTAAGCAACTGATTAAGCGCAACTCGTGGAAAACTCTCAATTTTACAAGTTTTGATCATTGGGAATAACCAAGGTCTGCATAGTTCAATCTTTTCAGCAACCTCTAAACTATCATATATAGCTTGCGTGCCTTCATTAAACCAAATAGTAGCTAATGCAATTGAACGCTGTTTAGTTGTATACACAGGATCTAGTGCAATCCCTCGCATCTCATCAGCAATGAAGTTGAAATTGTATAATTTACCCAAAACGCTTAGTCTAGCTGTATCCTCTAGGTCAAGAGATTCATATTGGATAGCGTACTTAACACATTCTTGGAATTCACGTGTAGTCATCCCCCAAGCTTGCAAGAATGATTCGGGATTGTTAGAGAAGTCGATAATGTTATCTAAGGCAATCGACAGATTTTTTAGGTGCCTTAGATTCTTTGCGTGGTCGCTCATGTTAGTCCTTTCTTATAGACTTACTACTTAACACATAACTTATCTAAAAGTTGAGGTTAGTATATAAAAAGTTGGAATTACTACAAGAGAAAGAACAATTGCTCCTATAACTTCCATCCCTACGGGATACATAATACAAAGTGCTACAACACTAGAATAACATACGCCTGATATGAATCCCCACATTTCATAGTCACGTGATTCATCTCTAGTACTATAGGCATATACCATTACTAGCAAAAATGCAACCGTGCACACGGCTACCGCTAATAAAACATTTAACATGTCAATCCTTTTTGTTATAGTTAGCTTATATAAGCTAGCTTAGTGTAAGTCTTACCCTGTATTTTCACAAAAATTTTTGCTACTATTTTAACCCCCTAAATAAAAAATAGAGCTAAAAATTAAGATTATATAGCTAAAAGAAATTCCACTTTCTGCTTTACCTGCAACCACAGTCACATCCATCCACAACGCCTCAAGCATCCAGTTTGTGTTCTGTATAATTATCACATATAAACACGGGAAATTTCAACCTATGAATAACGAACATATTATACAATGTTTTAAAAACAGTGGACACTCGTTTACAAAAACAGCAAATACCGCCACAGTGGACAATAGATTTTTAATGGAGGCTTATCATGGGCTACTTAGAGAAGTAACTCGTGCTAAGTTGAGAAAAGATGAACGTATGGTATCAATGCTAATGGAAGAGGTAATGCGCCTTGAGCAATTAATGAATCATAAGATGAATTCAAGTATTACCTATTAGGAGTAGTTATGACAGAACGCGATTATAAAAAAGAATATCGTGATTACCACAGCAAGCCAGAAAATATGGCCGACCGTGTTAAACGTAACTTGTGGAATAGGCGCTTAAAAGGTAAAGTTCCAGAAGGTAAAGAAATTGATCACAAAACCGCCCTAGCATCTGGCGGATCAAATGATAAATCAAACATACGATATAGAAACATATCTGAAAATAGAGGAGATAAAAGCATGCTAAAGTCTGCATTTTTATATGGTATGGGTGGAGAAAACGTAGGATCCTACGCTAAAAATAACATCCCTCATGCATTGGGTAATAGCTTATCAGATCGAATTGCAAACAAAGTTTTAGGTAAACAAGTATATGTAAATGGCGTAAATGTTGAGTTACAAAATAAAAACAAACAGCAGCAAAAAACGGCATCAATAGAATATCGTGGAGAACATTTTGATGGATACAATAAACCAAAACAAGCTCCTGCTGGTGATGATCATAAAATGGTCGTACTTGCAAAAAAGGGTGACAACGTAAAGCTTATTAGATTTGGTAAACGTGGTTATGAACACAACTACTCCAAGGACGCAAAGCAAAACTACTTAACACGATCAGCAGGTATACGAGATAAAAATGGAAATCTCACAAAAGATGATAAGTTGTCCGCCAACTATTGGGCACGTAAAACTTTGTGGCCTAAAAATCAAAAAGCAGATGGAACATCTTCAATTTCTAAGGATAGAGATATGAGCAAAAATGCACATTATGAAATGTCTTACACAGACAGACAAGCTATACATAAATATAGAGGGCTTAATAAGATTGCCATGGGAAGTATAAATAGGAAATCGTGGGAAGATTTATTAGATAAATCTCAAAAAGGCGATTACATTTCTCACAATACTAATATAGGGCATTACGCAAAAGAACAAGGTGCAAAAAAGGGGCTAACTGCTCTAGCTATTTCTGGTGGTATAAAAGCTTTAACTGGATCCCCCGAAAACCATATTGCGATGGTAGATGTAGATCCAGATACAGGTAAGAAGGCAATCTACCATATGCATGAAACATCGGGAGGTCGCCTAGCAAAAGTAGATCCTGAAAAATATATCAACGACTTTGGAAAATACACAGATCTAACATTAATACGCCCAAATTTGTCGGATTCCGATAAAGAGAAAGCAATGCAGTTTGTAAGAAAACATCAAGGCGATGAATACGCATATCATGATCTTCCAGCACACGCAGCAAAACAAGTTGCAAATAGAGTGGGTATTGGTGGCGTAATAGATAAGGCACACTCAGCTATTGTAGGAGGAGTTAAAAACTGCGATAGTGCGACGGGGGTATGTTCTAGTTTGCCCGCAAAAGCCTACTCACAGGCAGATCCAAACTTTGTAAAAAATCATCTTGGTTTAAAATCTGGAGACTCTAGATTAATTGCCCCAAGAGATTACATGGATGCCGTTAAAAAAGGATTAATGACACAAGTAGGTAAATATGAGTTTGCAGATCGAGATCTTTTACCCGATAAACCAGTCAAAGAAGTAGCAAAGGCTGCTACGGATAATATTAAAGGCGTTGGGAAGCGTGTTCTTAACGCTGTATCAAAGATACGTAAATAATTATTTTAATTCACACACACCACCCGCACAAGCAACCGCCATATTGGATACAATATCTTCTTGTGCGCTCACATTATTATAGTCAATCGCCTTCCAAGTACGTTTAAGAATATTCCACTGCATTAGTGCATTAAACTTATCATCACCAACCTTATCGTGGTTCTCATAGATAGCCCTAAATGGTGGTTGTTGGTAATCGTAATCGCCAGATGCAGAAATTAATGAAATACCATTTAGGAATTTACGGTTCTCCCAAATGTACTCTTGCACAGTTTCCCACTCATCGTTGTTAACAACGCAAGTGTTGGATACATTATGACAGAGAGCTTCTACACGTTCAATCGCAATACCACTACGTACCCAATTAGTTTGTGTTGATTTTACAAGATCTAAGAATTTAACTGCGCTAAGATCTGACTTAATTAATGAGTCCTCACTAACTTCTATCGGAAATATTACGCATTGATCATTAACGCCTGGCGCAGACCAAACACTAGGTACAACAGCGTTGGGGTTTGCATTCTTAAACACTTGTAAAGCTGGATTGGATTCGTTTACTTGAACATGTCTAAGGTAACGTCTAGCATGTTCGGGGTGAATGCCTGACGCACACCCAAGAAGTACAGCAGCATTACCACTAGGTTTTACACAAGTAACACGACTTGCAGGCGGAATACCAATTAGGTTTGAAACACGTTGATTAATTGAAATAGCAAATTTAGCGGATGTCCGTTGCCACTCTTCATCAAAGGCGATCTTAGCATTATTTGCCATACCGGTTAAACTAACGCCCAAGAGACTTTCACGCTTTAAAATTAATTCGGAAACTTCTCCTAGGTAATCACTTTTAGTATATGCCGCCTGGAAGGTACCAAGCGCCGCTGCTAATCCTACATAATAAGTTGCTTGGGTAGCATTTTCAAACTTTGCACAGTTTACTTCTGTTAAATTACACGCTTGCCAACCACTTTGATACGTATAACCATTTTTAATATAATCATCTTGGTTGTGTAGCATATCAAGCGTATATTTCTCTACAATGTTTCCATCAGCATCCTTGATTAGGTAGGGAACCATACCTATTTCACAGCAAGGATTGTATAAGAACTCCTTAGAGTCACTAATCACAAAACCAGGTTCACCAAACTGACGCGTACTACTAAACAAGGATAGGTAAGTTTCTTTAGGTGTGTCGGGCAAGATTACTGCTGAAATATTTGCTCTACCACGTTGTGCATTATCCTCCCACCAATTATCAGTTTTAGACGTAGACATTAGTGTATCATCTGCATCAAACAAGACAATACAAGCAGCACGCCTAACACCACCAGCTAAGACAGCGTTAGAAATATGCATAACAATATCAAAGCAGTCGATACTACGTAGGCGTGATTGCTTTGCATTAATACACCTATTGAAAAGCTTTTCAATGCGCTCAATACAAATCTTTAGCGGGCCTTCTCCAGGAGCAAGACCACCAATACTAATTGCACTACCTTTAGGACGAATTTTTGAGTAATCCATACTTGGGTAGGTATTACGTTTACCAAAGTAGAAATTTACAATTTCTCCTACGGCGTCTGCCCATCCTTCAATTGTATCCTCAATCACATAGTCTTCTGTTTGTAGACAGATGTTTTTTCGGAGTTCTGGCAACTTGTCAATATGAACATGCTGAACACTAAAACCAACACCACAACCACAGAGCAACAACCAAAATGCTTCTTGGAAAAATCTTAAACGGTCACAATAGCTAGTAGTGCAATTGTATATACGCCATTCTTTACGCTTGATTCCTTCACCACCAAACTGTCTAGCGCGTTGGGATGATAAGATATACTTTTCACGCTCTGCGTATTCACAGTTTTTAAGCATATTATACAATTCACTATACACAGACTCATTTTTTACGGAAGTTAAAAACTTGTCTGTATGCATGTCATAAATACGATCACAGGCTTCTTCCCATGTTTCTTTTCTATCGCCAATATTCTTTGCGTATTGTTGGGCAAAATTAAAATCAGCTAAACTCTTTCTTACAATATCCATATTTTCTCCATGATGATAGTAAGCTCTCACTTGAGAGTGTTAATCGCACAGTATAGTTATGAGATAGAAAAATAGCTAAAAAATTTTAGCTAAAAATAAACGTGATGCGGTTTAATGATCGAAACTTGCTTGTTTGCATCACGTTTATTTTTAGCAGACGACATTATCGCATCCGATAATATAGTGTTGTTATTACTTCTTGAGTGCTTTTTTCACAATACTAGTGCCAGCAGCTGCAATTACAGACCAAAATGTTGCTTTTGCAGCGATTACAAATGCTTGGTCAAGTACTTCATCAATCTTTTCGTGAATACCACCGCTAGTTAGGCTTTCATCGCTTTGGTAATCTTGCTTTGTGCTTTGTTCTTGGTTTGTGCTTTGTTCTTGGTTTGTCATATTTAGACTCCTTCTACAGGTGCTTCAATAGATGTTGTTAGTTCTGGCTGTGCGGTTGCTTCTTGTTCAGCTGGCTTAAGAATAGCGCGTACGTTACTGATTGCTAGTTTAGCAAATGCTACAGTGAGTATAGTAGTTGCGATGACACCGATTGCGGTTGTTGTAGTACCCTGCAAGGTGCTTTCGTTTTTTGATCTTGGAATGTTTGACATAATCGTCACCATAATCTTTCCATAAAAATATTTATGTTTTGTTTGTTGTCTGCTATTGTGTTATCACATAAATATTAGTAAATTTTTACCCCCTCACTATCATCCGAGAGTTACTATGAGCGTTAAACATAATATGAGATTACAAAGAGTTTTGGCGGAAACAAATTATAACCAAGAGTATAAAAACAATTATGCAGACTATGGGTATAAGAGTG
>JACCDO011172939.1_pt1 | contig 44929 bp, 27 predicted proteins | sample 7446101 | NCBI WGS metagenome assembly JACCDO01 (sample SAMN15323440, study PRJNA562643) | freshwater metagenome | isolation source: river surface water | place: USA:Blue River Watershed | collected 2017-08-16 | reverse complement strand
GCCTAGTCGCCGCCGCCCTCGCGCTGGCGTCCGCCTGCCTCCCCTCCGCTTCCCTCTTCGCGGCCGACGCCAGTGTCTTTAAAAGCACCTTCAGCAACGACGTGCTGGTGATGCCGACCGCGACCGCGGCCGCGCCCAGCCCCGGCCCGATCACCTCGACCGGAACCAACTGGTATGTTCTTTCGTCCAAGGACGGACGCGCCTCCAGCCTGAGCGGCGGCTTGATCATCACCTACGCGGCCAACTCCACCGCCGCGGGCGTCCAGGCCGCAGGCCGCTTCACCACCAACCCCCTTTCCCTCGCGGCCGTCGGCGACTCCATCACGGCGAACGCCACGCTCTACACCAGCAAGGTCCAAAACATCTCCTTCGGTCTCTACAACTCGGGTGGCGTCGACCCGCTCTCCACCCTCGCGAACGGCGGTCTCTCCAGCACGATCTACTCCGGCGCCTCCACCGACGGCACCCTCGGATGGAAGGGCTACCGCGCCCGGGTCGCGACCAACTCCGCCGCCGGAACGATCTCCGCCCGCGCCGCCCAGACCGGCGCCAGCCTGGCACAGTCGAACTTTGACGTCGCCTCCGTCAACACCGGCGACTTCGCCTCCCCGGGCCCGATCAGCATCGGCGTGGTGCCCGACTCGGCCAGCACGCTGACCATCGCCGACGGCCTCGGCGCCGAATACCGCCTCGCCTACACCATCACCCGCAGCGCGGCCGACGCCCTCACGATCAGCTACACGGTCCGCGACAGCTCAAGCACCGTCCTTTACTCCGTCTCGGGCACCACCACCACCGCCGCCGCCCTACCCTCGGCGATCACCTCCACCTTCGACTCGCTGGCCCTCGGCAATCGCAACGACGCTCCCAGCGGCGGCACCATCTCCCAACTCTGGGTCACCGAGGTCTCCGTCACCGCCAAGAACGCACAGGTCGCGCTCATCAGCGACCAGCCTCTCGCCCAAAGCTGGGTCCCCGGCGTCTCCGGCTCCATTTCCGTCGCCGCCACCGGCGCGGCCCCCCTGGGCTACCAGTGGTATAAGGACGGCTCGCCCATCTCCGGCGCCACCTCCGCCACCTACACCGTCGCCGCCCCCGCCGCAGGCGACATGGGTAGCTACCATGTGGTCGTGAGCAACGCCTACGGCGCCTCGACCAGCGTGGCCGCCTACGTCAACGTCACTTCCGCCACCCCCCCGGCCATCACCGCCCAGCCCTCCAGCCTGACCGTGAACGAAGGCGAGACCCTCGCCCTCTCCGCCGAGGCCAGCGGCGCCCCCACCCCGAGCTACCAGTGGTATAAGGTCGGCACGGGCGCCATCTCCGGCGCGACCCAGCCCACCTACACCGTCACCGCGACCACCGCCGCGACCGCCGGCTCCTACTACGTCGTCGCCACCAACGGCCAGGGCAGCCCGGCCACGAGCAACACCGCCACCGTCACGATCAACTCCGCGCCTCCCGCCATCGTCACCGAACCCCTCCCCGCGACGATCAATGTCGGCCAAGGCATCGCCCTGAGCGTCACGACCAGCGGCTACCCCGCCCCTTCCTACCAGTGGTATAAGGGCGCCCAGCCGAACGGCACCCCCATCTCCGGCTCCACCGGCGCCGCCTACACCGTCCCCTCCGCCACCACCGCCGACGCCGGCACCTACTACGTCGTCGCCACCAACCTCTACGGCACCGCAACCAGCACCGACACCGCCGTCGTCGTCAACGTCGTGCCGCCCTCCATCACCACCCAGCCCTCCAGCGCCACGGTCACTCTCGGCCAGCCCGTCAGCTTCACCGTGGGCGCCGGCGGCACCGTCCCCCTGAGCTACCAATGGTATAAGGGCGCGGTCGGCAGCGGCTCGCTCATCTCCGGCGCCAACTCGTCCACCTACACGATCGCCACCACCACCGGATCCAGCGCGGGAGACTACTACGTCGTCGTGACCAACGACGCCGGCACCGCCACGAGCAACGCCGCCACCCTCAGCCTCGTCTTCACCGAGACCACCCGCGTCTTCTCGACGGACTTCTCCGCCGACTTGATGAACCCCGCCACGCCGGTGATCACCCCCACCTCCACCGCGTGGTATGTCATGTCGTCCAAGAACGCCCGCGTCAGCACGATCGGCGACAACCCCCGCACCACCGACGTCGTGGAGACCAACCGGCTTGTCGCCGCCATGGAGCTCGCGACCACGTCCGGCTTCATCGAGACCGCGGCCCGCTTCGCCAACACCCCGGTAAGCCTGAGCCAGGTCGGCTCGGAACTCCGCGCGACCGCCGTGATCGTGACCAACAACGTCCTCACCCTCGGCTTCGGCCTCTACAACTCGGGCGGCGTGCACCCCAAACAGCTCGATTTCGACGACACCACCAAAACCGCCGCGGAGCGCACCGTGCTCAGCGCCTCCGGTAGCAGCGCACTTGGCGCCGGCACCCAAAACTGGATCGGCTACCGCGCCACGCTCGGCAATCTCGCGGGCTCCGGCACCGTCAGCCAAGGCGCCGCCACCCGCCCCGCGCAGATCAACACCGTCTCCAACCGCGGCCAGGAACTTTGCGTGACCGGCTCCGGCTCGGTGTCCTACGGCGAACCCGCCGGCGTGTCCGTCTCCGTCACCAAGACCCCCTCCACCGACGCGGCCGGCACGCTCGCCCTCGGAGGCACCTACACGCTCGTCCTGTCCATCAGCAGGAGCGCCGCGGACGAATACACCTACGCCTATCAGATCTACGAAGGCGCGGGCACCACGGGCACCCTCTTCCGCGCGGCCTCCGGCAAAACCACCGCCGTCGGCACGAAACCGTCCGAGACCACCGGCGCCTTCGACGCCTTCGCCCTCGGCATCCGCAACGCCAACAACGCCTCCATCCCCTGGTTCACGATCAACGCCTTCTCCGTGGACCAGTCGGTTCCGGTCGTCGGCGTCGCCCCCGCCATCACGACCCAGCCCGTCGGCCAGACCCTCGCCAGCGGCGCCACCCTGACCCTCACCGCCGCCGCCTCCGGCAGCCCCACCCCGACCTACCAGTGGTATAAGGACGACGTCCTCATCTCCGGCGCCACCTCGGCCACCTACACCGTCGCCTCCGCCACCACGGCGAACACCGGCAGCTACAAGGTCGTCGCGACCAACGCTGTCTCCTCCGCCACCAGCGACAGCGTCACGGTCACCGTCACCGCCTCCTCGCCCTACGAGAGCTGGTCCTCCGAACAGGGTCTCACCGGCGCGAACAACGGCGCCACCCAGGATCCCGACGGCGACGGCGTTCCCAACCTCGTGGAGTTCGCGCTCGGCGGCAACCCGCTCTCCGCCGCCTCCGCGCCGCTCCCCGTCGTCGCCCGCGACGGCGCGAACATCACCTTCACCTACGACGTGAAGACCGCGGCCACCGCCCAGTTCGCCGTCACCGCCCAGTCCTCCACCGACCTCGCCACTTGGACCGCGGTCGTCCACGGCAGCGGCGGCGCCACGATCGCCAGCAGCGCGCTCGACGCCTCCACCAACCGCGTGGTCGTCACCCTGCCCGCGACCGCCCCGCGTCTCTTCGTCCGCCTCCAGGTCGCGGCCCTGCCCTGATCCCCGCCCTTCGCGGCCGGCGCGTTCTTCGCGCCGGCCGCTTTACCGCAACCCAAGCCACCCCTTCTCCCGTCCGCCATGCACCCCACCCCCTCTTGCGCGACCCGCCCCGCGCGGCGCTCCGGCTTCACCCTGATCGAGCTGCTCACCGTCATCGCGATCATCGGCATCCTCGCCGCCATCCTCGTCCCGACCGTCAGCTCCGTCCGAGGCAAGGCCCGAACCCTCCAGTGCGTCTCCAAGCTCCGCGGCTGGGGCCAGGCCGTCCGTCTCTTCGCCAACGAAAACCGCGGCAACGTCCCCCTCATCATCAACCTGTCGGGCGACGAGAACATGCGCTTCTACGACGCCTATTTCCCCAAGAACAACGACGGGACCACCAACACCATCCATCCCACGGACTTTTACTCCGTCTGCCCCGCGATCGACCGCACGGGCCAGGCGTCGAGCGACACCAACCGGCGCTATTACAACTTCCTCCGTCCCTCCGGCTACAAGACCGCCAAGAGCGGCACGAACTTCTGCCAGCGCACCCTCGGAAAGGACATCGCCTACGTCACCATCGAGTCGGTCCGCAGCCCGAGCCGTCTCTTCCTCATGATGGAGCAATTGCCCGGCAGCGACGCCCCCATCGACGGCAGCAATTACGTCACCGAGCTCACCACCAAGGTGAAGCCGATCATGATCAACACGGACGCGACGCTCATCCGTCACAACGGCGCGGTGAACGTGCTCTTCTTCGACGGCGCCGTCCGCGCCCAGCGCTTCAGCGATCTCGAGTTCAAGCCCGGCGGCGGCGCCTCCCTCACCGGCGATCCGCGCTTCAACCTCTGATCCGCGATCCGCTCTCGCCTTCCCCGGCAAGCGCCGCCGCCTTCATGCGGCGGCGCTTTTCTTTTTCTCCCTCCGTTCCCCCATGGCCGCCCTCCGACTCGTCACCGCGTTTCTCGTCCTGGCCCTTGCCCCCCTCGCCCCCGCCCGCGAACCGCCGCCCGGCCTGAGCTTCGGCGAGGACTCGCCGTTCTACGAAACCAACACCGGCGAGCTCCGCCTGTCGCGAAGTCACAGCTTCGAGCTCTGGATCACGCCCGCGGCCGATTGCCCCGCCGGCGCGCTGATCGTCGACGCCGAGGGTCCGGGCACCCGACTCGGCGCGCGACTCCGCCTCGGCGCAGGCCGCGTTCTCGAATACGACACCACGCTGCCCGAGCCCCTCGTCTCCCCGGAGCCGCTGCCGGCGGACCGCCCCTCGCACGTGGTCGGCGTCTTCGATTCCCGCGAAAAAATAGTCGCCCTCTACGTGAACGGCCGGCGCGCGGCCGCCTTCACCCCGACCAAGGACAAAGTCGCCGCGCCCTCCGAAAACATCCCGCTCCGCGTCGGCGCCGACCAGGACGGAGCCCATCGCTTCCACGGCGTCATCCACGCCTTCTCCGTCTACAAACGCGCCCTGACCGACGCCGAGGTCGCCCAGGCCTTCGCCGGCTCCGGCCCGGCCGACGCCCTCGTCGCCTCCTGGGATTTCAAGCCCGGTTCCGCCGCCGTCGGCCGCCGGCTCGACGCCTCCGCCGGCAAGACCGCCCTCGTCGTTCCGCTCCCGATCACCGGCGCGGACCGCGGCCCCTCCGGCGACCTCAACCTCTGGTATCGCCGCCCCGCCCGCGAATGGGTCGAGGCCCTGCCCTTCGGCAACGGACGCCTCGGCGGCATGGTCTTCGGCGGCGTGGAACGCGACCGCGTGCAACTCAACGACGACACCATCTGGTCCGGCGCTCCCTACGACCCCGCCAACCCCGCCGCACCCGCCGCCATCCGCGAGGCGCGCGAACTCCTCTTCGCCGGCAAACGCGAGGAGGCCGAGGCCGTCCTGACCAAAAACGCCCTCGGGCTGCCCCCGCGCATGGTCCAATACCAGACGCTCGGCAGCGTCATGCTCGACTTCGCCGTCGAAAACGACCGCGCCGTCACGAACTACCGGCGCTCCCTCGATCTCGATTCCGCGGTCGCCACCACCACCTTCACCCGCGGCGGCGTCACCTACACCCGCGAGGTATTCTCCAGCGCCCCCGATCAGATCGTCGCCATCCGCCTCAGCGCCGACCGGCCGGGCAAGCTCGACTTCGCCGCCACCTGGGCGACCCCGCATCCCGGCGCCGTCGTCGGCGTCGAGGACGGCCTGCTCACGCTCTCCGGCCAGGGGGGCGACTATGACAACAAGCCCGGCGCCATCCGTTTCAAGGCCCTCCTCCGAGCCCTTTCCGAGGGCGGCTCCGTCACGGTCGACGGCGACAAGATCACCGTCTCCCGCGCCGACGCCGTCACGCTGCTCGTCTCGAGCGGCACCAATTTCGTCAACTACCGCGACCTCTCCGCCGACCCCGCGGCCCGCGCCGCCTCCGCCCTGGCGGCCGCGGAACGACGCCCCTACGCCGACCTTCGCGCCCGCCACGTCGCCGACCACCGGGCGCTGTTCCGCCGCGTCTCCCTCGACCTCGGCCGCACGCCCGACTCCGCGCTGCCGACCGACGAACGCGTCAAAAAATTCACCGGCGCCAACGACCCCGCGCTGCCCGCGCTCCACTTCCAATACGGCCGCTACCTCCTCGTCGCCTGCTCCCGCCCCGGCACCCAGCCCGCGAACCTCCAGGGCATGTGGAACGACGCCCTCACCGCCGCGTGGGGAGGCAAATACACCATCAACATCAACACCGAGATGAACTACTGGCCGGCCGAGACGACCAATCTCCCGGAATGCGCCGAGCCGCTCTTCCAGCTCATCCGCGACATCTCCGTCACCGGCGCCCGCACCGCCCGGGTGATGTATGAGGCGCGCGGCTGGGTTACCCACCACAACACCGACCTCTGGCGCGCCACCGCCCCCGTCGACTCCGCCGGCACCGGCGTCTGGCCCACCGGCGGCGCCTGGCTCTCCACCCACCTCTGGGAGCACTATCTCTTCACCGGCGACAAAAAATTCCTCGCCGACGTCTATCCCATCCTGAAGGGCTCCGCCGAGTTCTTCCTCGATACCCTCGTGGCCGAGCCGCGCCACGGCTGGCTCGTCACCAGCCCCTCCCACTCGCCCGAGCACGAAGGCAGCGTCGCCGGCCCCACCATGGACCTCGGCATCGTGCGCGACGTGTTCACCCAGGCCGCCTCCGCGTCCGAGGCCCTCGGCGTCGACGCCGGCTTCCGCGCCCAGGCCCTCTCCGCGCGGGAAAAGATGGCTCCGTATCAAATCGGCAAATACGGACAGCTTCAGGAATGGCTCGAGGACCGCGACAAGGCGAAGGATTCGCACCGCCATTCCTCCCACCTCTACCCCCTCTTCCCTTCCGCCCAGATCACGCCCGAGACGCCGGAGCTTTTCGCCGCGGCGAAGAAATCCCTCGAGGGCCGCGGCATGCTCACCACCGGCTGGGGCATGGCCTGGAAGCTCAACCTCTGGGCCCGCGCCCTCGACGGCGAAAAGGCCCACCAGCTCCTCGTCCTGCTGCTCACCCCGCCCAAGGGCGGCTCGCAGGGCGGCGGCGCGTTCCCCAACCTCTTCGACGCCCACCCGCCCTTCCAGATCGACGGCAATTTCGGCGCGACCTCGGGCATCGCCGAGATGCTCCTCCAGTCGCACCGCCCCGGGTTCATCGATCTTCTCCCGGCGCTTCCCGCCGCCTGGCCGGAGGGCTCGGTCAAGGGTCTCCGCGCCCGCGGCGGCTTCGAGGTCGATCTCGCGTGGAAAAACGGCCGCCTCGTCTCCGCCACGCTGCGCTCCACGCTCGGCGCCCCGGTCCGGCTTCGCCACCGCGGGATCGAAAAGCCGGTCGTCCTCGCCGCCGGCGAGTCGCTGACCTGGGACGGCCGCTGAGCGGTTTCCCGGCTCCGGAGGGACCGGCGCCGTCCGGTCCCGCGACTCCCTTTTCCTCCGCCTCGGCCCAACTATTCGCTCGCGCGCAGTCGCGCGAAAAGCCGTCCCCCCGCGTAAGGAAGGGTGATTCGCACCGTCTCGCGGGCCGGGTCGGTGAGCTGCACGAGTTGAAAGCCGTTCAGGTAGGTGGCGGAGCTGAACTGCAACACGCCCGTCGCGGAGACCGTCGGCGTGAAGCGCACGTAGGCGACGCCTTCGGCGTTGGCCGCGAAGGCGTCGCGGAAGGTGTTGGCCCCCGCCTGCGCGGTGCCCTTGACGCCGCCGCCGTTCGACGCCGCGACCGTGACGGTGGACGTCTGGCTGTCGACGTCGCCGTGCGCGTAGACGTAGAGCTGGTAGACGCCGGCCGCGAGGCCGCTCACCGTGATGGTATAGGTGTTGCCGAAGAAATAATCCTGCATGAGCAACGCGGGGTTCGGCGCGCCGCTGGTCGCGCCGGTGTTGCTCCAGGCGGAGAAGCCGCCCGAGCTGGTGACGGCGACATCGACGGAGGTGACGGCGCCGCCGGAGTCCTTCACGTCGGTCAGGCTCGTGGCCGTGGTCGTGACGCCGTTCCACACCGTGCCGGAGCCGGGGGCGACCGCGAGACCGGCGTAGTTGTTCGCCGTCGCGTTGTTCACGTCGACGTTCACGCCCTGGCCGATCGAGGGGATGACCTCGATCTCCGCGTCCACGCCGTTCGTGCGGGGGGTCCACGAGGATAGATCGGCGGAGGTCTCGACCGACACCGGCACGGAGGCCGCGGCGATGGCGCGTCGATACTCGAGGACGAGCTGTTTCCCGTCGACCGTGTCGATCACGACGGCCGACGGCAGCACGCCGGCGTCGGGGGCGGCCGGGTTTCCGCCGAGGACGTATTCAAGCAGATTGGCGACGCCGTCGCCATCCGCGTCGGCGGAGGCGAAACCCGCGGCGGAGCCGTCCAGGCCGAAGCCCTCGGCCCAAAGCGCGAAGGGCGTGAGCGCGGTCAACGCGACCGCGTCGGAGGTGGCGCTCCCCGCCCCGTTGGTCACGACGCAATCATAGGAACCCGCGTGGGAGAGCTGGACGGACGCGATGGAATAACTGGAACCGGTGGCGCCGGAAATGGGCGTGGCGCCCTTGCGCCATTGGTAGGTCAGGGTCGGGCTGCCGGCCGCCTCGACGGAAAAGACCACGCCCTGGCCGATGGCCACGCGCTTGGCGAGGGGCTGGACGGTGATGCTCGGGGCGACGTCGTTGTCCACGTCGGGCATCCAGCCGGAGAGGTCGGCGGCGAAGTAGGCGTGGCCGAAGATCGCGCTCAACGTGTAGTCGGCGGGATCGATGGTAAGCACGGTGCGGTTGGTGATGCCGCCGGGGCTGACGAGCAGCGCGTCGATAGGCGACATGGCGCTCGAGGTGTAGTCGGGGTCGACGGTGTTGAGCCAATAGGCGCCCGCCGCGCGGCGCTGCGCAGGCGTGGGGGCCGCTCCTCCGCCGACGAGGGTGTTGCCGTATTCGACGGCGCGGGAGGTGTTCTCGCGTCCGTCCCACTCGGACCAGGCCTTGGTCGTGATGTGCGAGCCGAGCTGGCTGTTGATGATGGCGACGTGGCCGTCCTGGCGCCAGGGGCGGCAGAAGGTGGTCGTGTTCACCCCCACGTCGTAGGGATAGCCGTTGGCGACGAGCGCGCGCGGGAAGCGGCAGTCGAGGAAAACCTCGCCGTAGGGCTGGGCGGAAGGCGTGCTGGGCGCGCAGATCGGGCCGCCGGTGTTGCGGATCTGCACGATGTCGCATTGGTCGAACACGGCGAGGGCGTCGCCGTAGATGAAGTCGACGCTGCCCCACATCTCGCAGTTGTAGAAGTAGGCGATGCCGCTGATGCCGTAGTAGGTGTCCTGGCCGCCCCTGATGAGCACGTTGTCGAAGACGAGGCGCTTGCCCGTGGTGGCGAGGGCCTGGATCGGCCCGGCGAAGGCGGGCGCGGCGGGATTCGACCCGCCGGCGAGGTTGGCGACGGGCAGGTAGACCTCGTCGTCGATCGTGAGGTTGCGCACGGTCACGTCGTTGGAATCGATGCGCAGCGTGCCGAGGCCGCGGGCGCCGCCGGCGTAAACCTCGGCCGCGTAGTGGTAGAGTATCTTGACCGCCTGGCGGCCGGAACCGGCGCCGAGCAGGGTGACGAAATTGCGGTTCTGCGCGAAGTAGACGAGATCGCGATACACGCCGGGCAGCACGCGGATGGTGCGCGGGAGGGTGTTGTTTTGCGGAATCCAGTCGGCGGCGCCCTGGATCGTGGCGAAGTCTCCCGCGCCGTCGGCGCCCACGGTGACCTCGGTCGGTCCGGTGGACGCGGTGGGCGTGGCGGGGCCGGAGGCCTTGGTCGAGAAACGCCAGGCGGTCGGGCCGGCGATGGCGGGCACGGCGGCGTTGGTGGAGTCGAGGAGGAAACCGGCGTCCATCGTCACGTAGTAGGTTTTCCCATACTCCAGGCGGCCGGCGGCGGGGAGGGTGATCCAGACCTCGTTGCCGTAGATCGCCGCGGGCAGGTGGTAGACCGCCTTGCCCTGCAGGGTCTGGGTCTTGGCGTTGACCACGGTCGCGCTGAAGAGCGTGAAGGTGATGAACTCGGCCGGGTTCACGAGGGCCACGACGGCGTCGTTGGACGCATCGTGGATGCGGAAGGAGCCGGACTTGCCGAGCTTGGGCGGGGCGGGGAAAACGAGCCGGAACTGCTGGTCGATCGCGAGGCCGGCGGCGTTGTTGCCCGGGGCGAAGGTCACGCTCTGCGTGCTCGGCACGCCGATGTAGACGGAGGCGCTGGTGACGGAGCCGGCGGTGTTCGAGACGGTGACGGTGTAGTAGCCGGACTGCGCGGCGGTGAAGCCGGCCACGACGAGGCTGGCCGTAGTGGCGCCGGAAACCACACCCCCGTTCGCGACCACGGTCCCGTCGCGCGTCCAGACGTAGGTGATGGGTTGCGGCGAACCGGCGCCGGCGTCGGCGATCACGGAGATCGTGTAGGTCGAGCCGGCGGTCACGAGCGCGGTGGCCGGAGGCGTGGTGATGACCGGCGCTACGACGAGCGGAGCGGCCGAGCTGGTCGCGGAGCCGACCGAGTTGGTGACGACGACGCGGTAGTAGCCGGCGTCGGCGGTGGTCAGCGGAGACAGGTTGAGCGCGGCCGAGGTGGCGCCCGCGACGTCGGTGAAGTTCACGTTGTTCAGGCTCTTTTGCCACCGGTAGGAAAGCGGCGAGGTGCCGTTGGCGGAGACGGAGAACCCGGCCGAGCCGTTGACCGCGCCGGTCGTGGAAGCGGGATGGGTCACGATCGAGGGGGCGATGGCGCCCGTGGTGATGGAAAGAGTCGAGAGGTTGCTCGTCGCGGCGCCACCTGGGTTGGTGACGACGATCGTGTAGTCGCCGGCGTCGGCCGCGGTCACGCCGGAGAGCGTGAGCGAGAGCGTGGTGGCTCCGGAGTAGGTGGAGCCGGTGCCGCTGGGGCCGTCGACGATGGGGTTGCCGCCCTTGCGCCACTGATACGTGAGCGCGCCTTCGCCGGTGGCGGCGGCGGTGATGGTCACGCTGCTTCCGACGGTCGCGCTCGGGCTGGCCGCAGGCTGGGCGGTGAAGGTGGCCACCGGATAGGGCATCAGCTGATAGCCCTGGTAATACTGGCCGTTGTTGGCGTTCTTCGCGGTCTTGAAGGTGAGCGCGCCCGCCCCGTCCACGACGACATGGATGCGTCCCCAGGAGTTGTTGTCCGCCGTGGTGCTCACGACGTTGGCGGCGGCGGGCGTGGTGAGGGAGTAGTTCGTCCCGTCAAAGGCGTAGATGTTGCCCGAATTGCCGCCGCGGATCTCGAGGAACTGGGTGGAGACGCCGTTGCCGCCGGGGACGTTCGCGGCGTCGACGATGAATTTGCAGCCCTGGCCGGTGGTCGTGGTGGTGCCGTAGGCGTAGAGGAAGTAGTTCGCGTTGGCCGGGAGCCCGGTCAGCTTGTGGATCGAGCCGTTGCCACCGCGGTAGATGCGCCAGGCGGTGCCCATGAGCGCGGCCGGTCCCGCCGCGGTGGTCCCGCCGGCCGAAGTGTTCGGTTCGGTCCGGGTGGTGTTGTTCTCCAGGTCCTGGATGTCGAGGGACAGGGTGAGCCTGACCGCGGTCGCGGCGCCGCCCGAGTCGACGAGCGAGAGATTGTTGGCCGAGTTGCAGACGTATTGGCCGACGATGCTCGTGTTGTTGGAGCCGATGAGCGGATTGGGGCGCAGGACCTGGTTCCAGGTCGTGCCGGCGACGGGCGCGGCGGCCGAGAAGCTCCAGCCCGGGCCGGGCGCGGCGATCGTGGCGGCGGTGGCCGCGGTCGGCGTGGCGCCGGAGGCGACCTGGCTGGTCGACATCTTGACGAAGATGGCGGGCGCGGCCCGGACGAGGCTGGCGGCGTGCGGGGAAAGCCAGCCGACGAGCACGATGAAACCAACTTGGCGGATCAGGTTTTTCATGGGGCCAAAAAAGAAAGCGCCCGGGCCGGGCGGCGCGGGCAGGCAAGACATGGGGGCGTCGGCACGCTTGCGGCGACGCATGGCGGCGGGAACGGAAGCCCCGCGCGCATCGTTGACGGAGGCTCGTCTATTTTGCGCGCATCGTTGCGTGAAACCATCTTCGGCCACGGGCGGCACAGGCAAGGCGAGGCGAGGGCGGCGAGCTTGGCGTCCGGCTTGTCCGTATTCTCCCGCTTGCCGAAGCCGCGGGTGAAGGCCCGCGCATGGGCGGTATGGACCACCGTGAGCGGCCGGCCTGTTTGCGTGCACGCCTCGCGCGGCGCGTGGTGGAGACGCCCGGTCGTATCGCGGACCAAGTGTGCGCCCTCCGGCAGGGCTCACGCGTAGTCGGAAAAAGCCGCGGGCGTGTTGACGAGGGTGGCGGCCGTGGGACCGCGGCAGACGATCAAGTCTTGGGCAGCATCGGCGCCGACCTCGATGGGGGAGCTCGGGGAGCCTGCCCAGCCTTGTTTATGGCCGCCCCGACCTCGGCCACCCACCGGCTCCGGCTCTTCGCGGCGTCCTCGGGCGGGATTCAAACTCTCGGCGGCCGAGCCAGAAGGTTCGGCCGGACCTTCTGGCTCGGTCGCCCGTGGCCACCCCCGGCGGAACCGACTTTTCCGGGCTACTCCGCAAAGAACACCGATGCCCTGCCACATCTGGCGGGCCCGGCGGCCCCGCCCTGTCTCGTGACGGCTATACCTCTATTTGAAGCACCTCAGGGCCGGGCGACGACGCGGAGCCGCACGAAGAGCCGGGCCTGGGTGACGGGAAAACCCACGGTCACGCGTCGGGTGGCGGAGTCCAGGGTCGTCGCGACGATACTCACGCCGTCCGCCCCGTCGGAGGCCGACGACCAGCTGGCGAGGTCGGTCGAGTATTCGGCGCCGACGGCGTAATCGGCCAGCGCCGCGATCTTGAGGTCGTAGGTGAAAAGCCAGGAGGAGACGCCGCGGCCCAGGGTCGGCAGCGGCGTGGAGCCGGGCTCGGCGGGATCGCCCCCGAGCGAGAATTTGATCAGGTTGGGCACGCCGTCGCCGGCGGCGTCGGCGGTCGGGGCGCCGTTGGTCGCGAGGTCGAGGCCGTTGTCCAACACCCAAGCCTCGTAGGGGGTGAGGACGACGATCGTCGCGGTCGAGCTCGTCGCGGAACCGGCGGCGTTGGTCGCGACGAGCGTGTAGACTCCGGCGTCGGGCGGGGCGGCCGAAGCGACCGCGTAGGTTCCGGCGGTGGCGCCGGCGAGGGCCGTGTCGCCCCGATACCACTGCAGGGAGGGCGCCGGGTCGCCGCTCGCGGCGGCGGCGAGCGTGAAGGGGGCGCCGCGCACGACGCTCCGGCCGAGGGGCTGAAGCGTGATGGCGGGGGGCACGTGGACGACAAGCGTGGCGGCGCCGGAGACGACGGAGCCCGCGCTGTTGCTCGCGACGCAGGTATAGGCGCCCGCGTCGGCGGGCTGCGCGGAGGCGATGGTATAGGTGGCGGAGGCGGCGCCCGGGATCGCGACGCCGTCCTTGCGCCATTGATACACGGGCGCGGGGCTGCCGCTCGCGGCCGCGGTGAAGCTCGCGCCCGCGCCCTGGTTGACCACGAGACTCGCGGGCTGGGTCGTGATCACGGGCGCGACGGAGGACGACGGCGTGGCGTAATCGATGGAAAGCGCGCTCACCACGATGCGCGGAATCGTCGCGCTGCTGGTGGTGCGGGCGCCGAAGGCGAAGCTGTCGAACGCGGTGGCGACGGCGGAGGGCGCGGTGCCGGCCGCGGTGGTCGAGGCGGTGGAGGAAAAAAGCAAGGCGTCGGACGCGCCCGCGGCGGATCCGCCGTAGATGCGAAACGCGATCGCGTAGGCGTCGGCGCCGGAGCGGACGATTTCGTAGACGAGCGTGTAGGTGGCGTCGTCGACGAAGGCGAGGTAGCCGGCCGGGGTGTTGGCAACCGTGCCGACGGTGACGCCCGCGGGGGTTCCGTAGGACGCCGTGGTGCCGGGCACGACGAGATCCTGCGTCCGGTTGGTGGTCGGGGATGCGGTCTGGGCGAGGCGGCTGACGATCTGGGCCGTCGTGGTGTTGCCGCTGAACACGGCCGCGCGGTAGCCGAGCCAGCCCTGGACTCCGCCAATGATGTCGGCGGTGCCTCCGAGCAAGGTGTCGGTCACGCCGGGCGTGGTGCCCGTTCCGTTGATGTGGCTGGTATGGGGGAGCACGCCGCCGGAGTTGAAGAGACCGACGCCAAAGGTGGAGATGTTGCGCGGGCTGAAAGTCATCGTGGCGCGAATGGAGGAGCCGACCTGGGCGAGACTCGGCGCCTGGGTCGGCGCGAAGACCGCGGCCGCCTGATAAATGCCCGACGTGGTGCCGGCGTTGAGCGCCAGCGTGAGCGGACGCGTTTCCACCACGGCGGGCGTGGAGGGATCGTCGCCGACGCCGGATGCCGTGGCGGCCTTGCTCGACATGACATGCCAGTTGGTCCGGGTCGCGTTCACCACCGGCGTCGCCGCATGGAGCGTGTCGTTCGCGAAGTTGGTCGAGAATATCGTGCCGGTGCCCGGCTGCGTGACGACGGTGAGCGTGGCGACGTCGGACGGCGTGGAGCCGTTGGGATTGGTCACGATCACGCGGTAGTCGCCCGCCGCCGCGGCCGTGACGGACGACAGCGTGAGCGTGGCGGCGGTGGCGCCGGCGATGGCGTCGGTGCCGCGATACCATTGGTAGCTCAGGGGGGCGGCGCCCGTGGCGGAGACGGAAAAGCCGGCGCTCTGACCCTCGTCGACCGAGAGCGAGACCGGTTGCGCGGTGATGACCGGAGCCTGGGCGACGATCGTGACGGTCGCGGTCGCGGAGGAAACGGAGCCGTAGCCGTTGGAGACGGAGACGCGATAATCGCCCGCATCGACGGCCGCGGCGGCGCCGACGACGTAGCTGGCCGAGGTGGCGCCGGAAAGGGCGGAGCCGTTGCGATACCATTGGTAGCCGAGCGCGCCCGTTTCCGCGGCGCCGGTGGCGGACACGGAAAGCGTGAAGCCGCCGCCGAGGTCGACGGACCGCGTCTGCGGCTGGGTCAGGAGCATCGGGAGCGGAAAGGCGGGGGCGGCGAGCTCGTTCAGATAGAGTTCGAGCTGGGTATAGCCGGTGGCGGCGTCGACGAGGTTGCGATCGGAGGCGAGGTTCGGGTTGAGGCCCCGCGCGGTCTCCCATCCGTCCGGCATGCCGTCCTTGTCGGCGTCGGCCGGAGCCGGGGTGCTGGCGAGGGTCGGCCAGCCGCCGACGTCGGCCTGGGAGTCGATGATCCCGGCGTAGCCGTCTTTCGATCCACGGTAGGTGGCGGTGCCGGTGGAGACCTCGTTGGAGATTCGCGCATCGACGGAATCGCGGGCGGGCAGACGGCAGCCGCCGTAAGCCAGAACCAGAGGATAGGAGTTGAGGGCGGACTGGGTGACGACGGGGGCGACGGTGAACGGCACGTCCACGCGCATCGCGGTCAAGGCGGTCGCGGTCGGGCCTTGCACGCCCCCGTTCCAGTTGTTGGCCGTCACCGTGGTGCTGGCGGTGGCGTGATTGCCGGAGACGTGGAAAAGACCGTAGGCGCCGGTCGTCGCGTCCGGAGTCGGTCCGAGAATGCGGTAACGAATCGCCCCCGTGCCGGTCGCCGGCCCGTAGCGGTAATAGTTGTTCACCATGTTTTGGTGAGAGGGCAGTCCGGTTGCGGTCGGCTCACCGCCGTAGGTGCTGTTGCCCTTCCAGTTGTAGACGACATTGTTGCGCATGTCCACCAGCTCGCCGTCGGTGCCGTGCCCGCCGGCGCCGCTGAACCGCGGATTGCGGCTGTTGTGGTGGGCGAGGAGGTTGTGATGGAAGCTGGCGCCGATGCCGCCCCAGATGCCGCCGTAGCCGTGGGGGCCCTTGCTGTGGACGGAGTTGTTGAGGCTCTCCGTCACATAGCACCACTGCATCGTGAAGTTGGTGTTGATGTAGGCGGTGCCCGTCTCGTCGACCGACCAGGAAAAGCTGCAATGGTCGATGATGACGTTGCTCGCGTATCGACAGGAGAAGGCGTCGTTTTCCACCCCGGCCACGTCTCCGAGCCGCACACGCAAGAAACGGATGACGACGTTGCTCGAATTGCTGGGATCGAGCGGGTAACGGGCTAGGCAGATGCCGTCACCGGGCGCGGTCTGGCCGGCGATGGTGAGATTGCCCTGCGTGATCCGAAGCGTGGAGTTGAGGTCGATGGTGCCGGAGACCGCGAAAACGACGGTGCGAGGGGTGGACGCCGTGCGGTTGGCGACGGCGTCACGCAGCGAGCCGGGACCGCTGTCGTTCAAATTCGTGACGACATACACCTCGCCGCCGCGGCCGCCGCTGGTGAACCGGCCAAAGCCCTCCGCCCCGGGAAAGGCCAGGGTCTGGGCGGAGGCGGAAACGAGCGGCCAAAAACAGGCGAACATGGCCGCCGCGAGCGCAGGCGCGGTATCGCGACGCATGCGGCGGCCGACGGAGAAGCCAAACGACACGACGCGCGAAACCGCGCAGAAAAACGGCGCCATAGGAAAAGGGGGATGGGGTCGGGGTAAGAGCGGCCGGCAGGAAAGCCGGCCGAACGGACCGCCAAAGCTTCGCGACGACCGGTGCGAATGGAAAAACCCGAGGCGCGCGCATCGTTGACCGCGAAACCCCCGCGGCGGCCAAGGGCGGAAGGCGCAACCTCGGAAAAATCTCAAGCTCCTCCTCCGTAAGGAGAAACTGGATTTCCTTTATGAATACATCGGCCGCAACGAAGCGCAAAAGCCTCAAAATCAAACCGAGACTATCTCGGCCATGATCTCTTCTTTGCGTCTTTTGCGCCTTTTTACGGCCATCCCCCGACTGCGTTAATTTAACTTACTTAGAAGCCGGGACCCTAACGCTTGGCGCAGAGGATCATCAAGACGCTGATATCCGCCGGATTGACACCGCTGATGCGACTGGCCTGGCCCAAGGTCACAGGCCGGGCGGCGGCCAGCTTGGCGCGGCTCTCGGCGCGTAGTCCTCGCACCGTCGTGTAATCGAGGTCGGCGGGAAGCTTGATTTTCTCGACGTCGGCGAGCCGTGCGATCTGACGCTCCTCGCGCGCCAAATAACCGGCGTATGTCACCCGGTAGTGGACTTCGGCACGATCCGCGACGGACAAAAGACCGAGCTCCGGCAGGTGGGCGCCCACTTTGGTCCAAGGATCCGACTCGCACGAAAGAGCCCCCTCCCCCACCCCCGTGGACGGCCCGCCCTGAGGAATCGCACAGGCGGAAACACCCTCGCCGGCGTCCACCGGCTTGGGCTGCGCGCTATGCACGCGGCGGAGATAATCAGCCCAGGTGCCGACGCCCAGGCCTGCGGCGGTGGGAAGTCGGGTCTGCTCGAGACGGCCGATCCACTCTCCGATTCGGGAGGCCTTGGCCTCGATCCGGGCGATACGCGAGGCCGACAAAAGCCCGCATGCCCGGGCATGCGGGAGAAGACGAAGCTCCGCGCTGCCATGGTTGAAGAGCAAACGATGCTCGGCCCGGCTGGTGAACATGCGGTAGGGCTCACGCGTGCCCTTGGTGACGAGATCATCGATGAGGACGCCGATATACCCCTCGTGCCGGCCGATCACGAGAGGAGCCTCTCCCCTGCCCTTTCGCGCCGCGTTCACCCCGGCGATCAAGCCCTGGCAGGCCGCCTCCTCGTAGCCGGATGTGCCGTTGATCTGGCCGGCGAAGAAGAGGTTTTCCACCTTCCGGGATTCGAGAGACGGAAGCAGCTGGGTCGGCGGCGCGAAGTCATATTCGACCGCATAGGCCGGCCGTAGCAACTCGGCCCGCTCCAGCCCCGGGATGCTCCGCACCAACTCCACTTGCACGGCGAAAGGCAGGGACGTGGAGAGGCCGTTGATATAATACTCGTTGGTCGCCCTGCCCTCCGGCTCAAGAAAGAGCTGATGGCGGGGCTTGTCGGCGAAACGGACGAATTTATCCTCGATCGAGGGACAATAACGAGGCCCCACCCCCTCGATTTCCCCCGAATACATCGCGGACAGATGGAGATTATCGCGAACGAGGCGGGCGGTGTGCTCGGTGGTATAAGTGATCCAGCAGGGCACTTGGTCCCGGCCCGGATTCCAGCCGAGCCGATCTTCCCGCAAAGCCGCAGGACGCCCTCGCCCATCCCCCACCCCGCTCCCGGTATCGAAGCCGGCCGCGGCCAAAGGATGTTCCACGTGGAACAGCGGCTCGGGGTCGCGGGTATCATGGAAAGCAAACAGGGTCGGCGCGGCATCTCCGTGCTGCGGCTCCATCTTCGAAAAATCGATGCTTCGCCCCAAAATCCGAGGCGGCGTGCCGGTCTTCAGACGCTGGAGCTCGATCCCCGCCTCCAGAAAGCTGGCGGAAAGGGTCTTGGCGGAAAAGTCCCCCAAACGGCCGCCCTCGTTCTTGTTCTGCCCGATATGCATCAGGCCGCGCAAAAAGGTGCCCGTCGTGACAACCACGGTCCGGCCGCGAAACTCCAAATCCAAGTTGGTCCGCACTCCCGCCACCCGCCGAGCTCCGTCTTCCCCACTCTCGAAGATCAAGCCGGTGACGGTGGCCTGGAAAAGCCGCAGATCGGGCTGCAATTCCAAGGTGTGCTTTAGCCGGAATTGATAGGCCTTCTTGTCGCACTGCGCTCGCGGAGACTGAACCGCCGGGCCCTTCGACTCATTGAGGAGTCGAAACTGGATGCCCGTGAGGTCCGTGTTGATTCCCATCTCTCCGCCCAACGCGTCGATTTCGCGGACGATCTGCCCCTTCGCCTGGCCTCCGATGGCCGGGTTGCAGGACATCTGGGCAACGGTGTCCAGATTGCCGGTCAACAGAAGCGTGCGCGCGCCGATGCGGGCGGCGGCCAACGCGGCTTCGCATCCGGCATGGCCGGCACCGCAAACGATAACGTCGTAAAGTTCCCCGAGAGGCATGAGCACCCCACAGGCCAAAGGCAAAAGCCGCCGAGGCAAGAGCCGCGCGGAGGAAAATCCACGCCGAAACAGTCAGCCAACGGCGACGGTCGACCCGGTTACTTGCCGATGCAGAAGGTGGAAAAAAGGGCATCGAGCATTCGCTCATTGTCGATGCGCCCCGCGATCTCACCCAGAGCGTCGAGCGCGCCCCGAAGATCGGCCGACACCAACTCGATGGCCCGGGGCGGCGAGGATCGAAGCCCCTCCAACGCGGCGCGCAAACCACCCTCCGCACGACGAAGCGCATCGGCGTGACGGGCATTGACCGCCAGGTGCTCTTCCTGCGCCAAAGCCGGCGCAAGCGAATCGGCATGCGCGACGACGGCCGCGCGCAGTTCCTCCAAACCCGCCCCCGTGCGAGCCGAAACATAGACCTGCGGCAAAAGCGAGGCCACCAAGGGAGGATCGGGAAGCAGATCCACCTTGTTCAGCACCAGCAACGTATTGTCCGGGCGCAGGAGCGCCTTCGTATCGGGGGACAGGGCAGGGAGCGGCTGGGTGGAATCGGCCACCCACAACACGAGATCAGCCTCCGCGAGACACTCCAAGGTCTTGGCCATGCCCATGCGCTCGATCTCTCCCGGCGCGGGATTCAGCCCGGCGGTATCGATAAGGCGCAGGAGATGCGGACCGATTTGCAGCGGCTCCTCAAGGAAATCCCGGGTCGTGCCCGGCTCGGCGCTGACCAAGGCCCGATCGCGACCCACCAACGCATTGAGCAGGCTGCTCTTGCCGGCATTGGGCGCACCCAAAAGCACGGTCTTCAAACCCTCCCGCAACAAGTCGCCATAGCGGTGGGTGGCCAGCAGGCGATTTGTTCCACGTAGAACATCGGCGAGGCCTGAGGCCACGAGCTGCCGGTCTTCGACGGGGAGATCCTCGTCGGGGAAATCGATATAGGCTTCGATGCGGGCAAGGGTGGCCAAAAGCTGCTGGATGAGGCCGTCCAAGTGTCGCCCCAGGGCTCCCGCGAGCTGTCGTTGCGCCGCCACCAAGGCGCGCTCGCTCCGGGCATGGATGAGATCCATCACCGCCTCGGCTTGGGTAAGTTCGATCCGCCCCGCCAGAAAGGCGCGCCGCGTGAACTCTCCCGGCTCGGCGGCCCGGCAGCCCCGCTCGAAGAGATCCCCCAGGATAAGCTGCACCAAGAAGGGGTTTCCATGCGGAGTGAGCTCGAGCACGTCATCCCCCGTGGCGGTCTTGGGACCAGGGAAAAAGGTCCAGACCAAGTCATCCAAGATACGCCCGTCGCGCGCCCGGTAGGCGGAATGAATCGGGCGGCGCTCGGGGAGAGCAGGGGACCGCGGCTGAAAAATCGCCTGGGCCAATTCCCGGCAGGCGGGGCCGCTGACTCGAACCAGCGCCAGCGCCGAGGTGCCCGCGGGCGTGGCCAGCGCGGCGATCGTATCGGAAACAAGGTCGGACATGAACAGGGAAGGGGAGGGCAGGGGATGCGAGACGCGGGTTCAGCGAAGGCTCGCGAGCGCGCGCTCGATGGGAATGGGCCGCCGACGGCGATCCAGAAAGACGTTCACCTCCGTATAGCCCACGGCCTGAAGCATCTTGAGCGCTTCGGCATAACGATCCGCCACCCGTTCCGGGCGATGGGCATCAGCGCCCAAGACCACCGGGATATTTCGTTCACGCATGAGGCGCAACTGCTTCTCCCCGGGATTCATCTCCCGCAGAGCCTTGAGCATGCCGCTCGTGTTCAATTCCATGGCCATGCCGGTCGCGGCGATCCGATCCAGCGCCTTCTCGATGAAAGGCTGGATCCGAGGGAAATACCAATCAAGCGGCGCCTCGTTTTTGATCAGATCGGGGTGGGAAAGCGTATCGAAAAGACCGGATTCAGCCGCTTGCGCAAGATGTTCGTAATAAGTCTGTTGATAAGCGAAAACATCTCCGGTGAAGAAACGCTCGCGATAAAAACCCATCTGATAATGCACGCTTCCGAGCACGTGGTGCAGGGGGGCGCGCCGATGCAGGGCCTCGAGCCACGGCTCCACCCCCGGGAAATAGTCGCTCTCCAAACCCAGCCGCACGTCGAGCCGGCCGGCATAGGCTTCGCGGGCGCGGTCCACCCTCGCCACGTAGGTGTCGAACTCGCTCTCGCTCATACGAACGTCGGCGGACCAGCCGTTGGGAAGCGGCGCATGGCAGGTGAAGATGATCCCGCGCAAACCGCGCAGCAGCGCCATCGCGCAATAATCCTCCGGCTCCCCCACCGCGTGTTTGCAGAGCGGGGTGTGGCAGTGGGACTCGTATAGGACTGGCTCGGTCGCGTCGGGCATGGGCGAACGGCAAGATGGGCCCGTCTGCCGGGCCGGCGCAAACCGAAGCTCCGGCCAGGAGGCGGGCCTGGACCGGTCGTGATCAGGCCGCCGCCGGTCGCCCGCGCTACCTCGCCCGGATCAGCAGCAGCGCCCGGTCGTCGTGCCGCGGCGCGAGCGTGCAGAACTGGCGGAGGTAACGGTCCACCCGGCGCAGGATCTCGGCGAGCGGCTCCTTTTGGTGGCGGCGCAGGCTGTCCGCCAGGCGATCGCGCCCGAACTCCTCGCCCGCCGCGTTGCAGGCCTCGTTCACGCCGTCGGTGTAGAGCGCGAGCAGGTCGCCGGCGGAAAGCACCACGCGCCCCTCGTCCAGCGTCGCCTCGAAAAGCTCGTCGGGCGCCATGCCGAGCGCCATGCCGCCGTCGCCGAGGAGCAGCGGCGGGCCGCCCGCCTCGCGCAGCAGCAGCGCGGGCTCGTGGCCGGCGCGGCAGAAGCGCAACGCCAGGGTATCCAAGTTAAGGATACCGTAGAAAAGCGTGATATACATGCCCGGGGGCATGTCGGGCTGGAGCGCGCGGTTCACCCGCCGGAGCACCGCGGCGGGCGAAAGCTCGTCGGGGGCGCACAGCCGCAGGCTCGCGCGGCAGGCGGCCATCATTAGCGCGGCGGGGGCGCCCTTGCCGGAGACGTCCGCGATCACGAAACCGTGGTGCCTGTCGTCGACCGGCAGCACGTCGTAGTAGTCTCCGCCCAGCTGCTGCGAGGGCTGGGAAAGCACCTCCACGTCCACGCGGCCGAGCGGGGGGAAGCGGCTCGGGAGCAGGTGCTGCTGCACGTCGCGGGCGAGCGCGAGCTCACGCTCCTGCGCCTCGCGGGCGCCGGCCTCGGCGGCCTTGCGCGCCGTGACGTCGGTGATGAGCCCCTCGTGGTGCGTCACATGGCCTCGCTCGTCCATGCGCACGATGGTATGGTCGTCGACCCAGCGGACCGATCCGTCGGCACACTGGATGCGATACTCCTGGTTGTATTCCCGGTGTCCGGCGGAAGCGTGCGCATCGACCTCGGCGCCCACGCGTTCGCGATCATCGGGGTGGGTTATGTCGCGGAAACTGAGGCGCCGGGTGGTGAGGTCCTCGGGCGTGTAACCGAACTGGCGGACGCTGGCCGAGACGAACTCCACCGGCCAGCTGCCGCCCTCGGCGCGCCAGAGCACCACGACGGAGGGAGAGCGGTCGACGATGCGCGCCATCTCCTCGAGGCGCGCGAGGGCGGTGCGGAGCTCCTGCTGCGCCTGGCGGCGGATGGAGATGTCGCGCCCCACGCCGAAGAACGCGCGGCGCTTGTCGCGATCGGTGTAGGCGGAGCCGGTCGAGGCGTGCCAGATCCAGCGGCCTTCGCGGTGGCGCGTGCGATATTCGATGCCCTCGCCATCGCCTCCGGTCGCGAGCGTGCGGGCGAAAAACGCGTCCCACAGGCCGACGTCGTCCGGGTGGATGAAATCGCGAAACGGCGTGCCGATGACCTCGTCCACCGGGTGTCCGAGTTTGGCGGTCCAGGCTTGGGAGACGAACTTCACGTGCCCCTCCGGCGTGAGCGCGTAGAGGATCTCGCTCGCCGTCTGGATGTAGGTGCGCCAGCGCGCCTCGGTGCGGCGCAACTCGTCCTCGGCGAAACGCCGCGCGGTGATGTCCTCCAACATCGCGAAATGATGCGTGACGCGCCCGCTGCCCGGCGCGCGCACCACCACCACGGTGAGGATGCCCCAGATAATGCGACCATCGGGGTGCACGTAGCGTTTCTCCAAGACGAAGGAGTCGCGTTTGCCGGCGTAGACCTCGTTGTTGAGCTCGTCCTGGCGCCTCCAGTCGTCGGGGTGGGTCACGCGCTGGACGTTGCGGATGTCCGCGGCCTCCTCGGGATTCAGGCCGATGAGCTCGCAGAAGCGGCGGTTGACGTGGTTGACGCCGGCGTTGCCGTGCTCGTCGACCTCGCGCCAGCTCAGGCCGATCGGGGAGTGGTCGAAAAGCAGCTGCAGTTCGCGCGTCTTCTGGGTGAGCTGCCGCTCGACGCTGATCAGCCGGGTGACATCGGTGCGAACGGACAGGAAGCCGAGGCGCCGGCCTCCGAGGCCGAGCAGCGGGATGATCGTGGAGTGGACCCAATACAGGCCGCCGTCCTTGGCCCGGTTGCAGATCGTGCCCTTCCAAATCTCGCCGGAGAGGATCGTCTGCCAGAGACCGACGTAGAACGCGTCGGGATGCTGCCCCGACTTCAGGATGCGGTGGGTCTGCCCGACGAGCTCGGCCTCGGTGTAGCCGGAGATCTCGCAGAAGCTGCGGTTGACGTAACGGATGACGCCCTCCGGGTCGGTGAGCGCGACGATCGCATGGTCGTCGAGCCCTTGGCGAAGCCAGGCGAGCAACATGGGCTCGTAGGCGTCGAGGGTGCTGTCCAGCGACATCGCGGTGGCGTCGGGCATGGTGATGGGACCGGTTAGGAAACACGCCGCCGGCGCGGGCTCAACCCTTGAGCGCGCCCGCCGCGATGCCGCCGACCAGCTGTTTTTGCAGCAAGGCGTAGATGGCCAGGATCGGCAGCGTCACCACGACGAGCCCCGCGAAAAGCCGGGCCTGGTCGCCGCCGTATTGCGCGGTGATGGCGAGGTTCGCGAGCCCCAGAGGCAGGGTGCGCGCGTCGCCCGCCCCGCCACCCACGAGCATGAACGCGAAGAAGTATTCCTTCCAGATGCCGATGAACTGGAAGATGGCCACCGTGACCAGGCCGGGCCGCGCCAAGGGCAGCATGACGCGATAAAACGCCGCGAACTCGCCGCAGCCGTCCACCACCGCCGCCTCGTAAAGCGCGCGAGGCAGGCCCCGGAAGAAGCCGGCGAGGATGAACACCGCGAAGGGCAGGCCGTTGGCGGCGTAGACCAAAACCAGCCCGGTGCGGGAATCCAGCAGCCCCAGCGCGCGCAACTCGAAAAAAAGCGGCACCATCGCGAGCTGAGCGGGGATCATCAGTCCGGCGAGAAACAGCGCGTAGGCCGCGCGCCCGAGCGGCAGGCGAAAACGCGCGAGCGCGTAGGCCGCCGGCGCGGCCAAGGCGAGGATGAGGGCCACCGCCGCGACGGTGACCACGACGGAGGTGAGAAAATAATCCCCGAGGCGGGCGCCTTCCCACGCCCGGACATAGGCGCCTGCGTCCGCCTCCGCCCAGGCCGGCGGCATCAGCGGATCGCGCAGGATGGCGGTGTCGGATTTGAAGGAGGAGTAGGCGACCCACACCATCGGCAGCACGGTCCAGGCCGCGTAGCCGAGCAGCACGACGCCGAGAAGCAGGCCGGAAACGGTGAACCGGCCGCGGGCCGGGGAAGGGGAGGGGAGCGCCTCGTTCACAGCTCCACCGTCTCCTTCCGCGTCGCGCGCAAGACCGCTAGGCTCGCGATCAGGACCATGAGAAAAAGCAGCACCGCGATCGCCGCCGCGCGTCCGACCTGAAATTCGGTGAAGAGCGTGCCGACCATGAAGGTGCCCAGCGTATGCACGCCCGCCGAAGGATCCTGCGAGGTGAGCAGCCACACGAGCTCGAACGCGTTCAACCCGCCGATCACGAGAAACACGGCCGAGATCACGAGCACCTCCCGGATGAGCGGCAGGGTGATGAGGAAAAACTGGCGCGTCTTCGAGGCGCCGTCCAACTCGGCGGCCTCGTAGAGCTCGTTCGGCACGGCCTGCATCGCCGCCAGGTAGAGCACGAGGTTGAAGCCGCAGGCCATCCAGAGGTAGATCGGCACGAGCGACCAGTAGAGGTTGGACTGCGCGAGCCAGGCGTGGCCGTGAAACGAGTGGAACCAGTTCTCCAGGACGCGCGGCCCGTGGAGCAGCTCGACCAGGTCCCCGCAGGCCACGAACAACGCGTTCACCAGGCCGCTGGTCGGCTCGTAGGCCGCCAGCCAGATCAACGCCGCGGCGATGCCGCCGAGGAGATTTGGGAAAAGCAACAGGACCCTCAGGGCGCCCGCGCCCATGCCGCCGCGGTGGACGTAGGCGGCGAGCCCGAGCGCGACGGGCACGACGACGAGGGGCGGCACGAGCATGAGAAAGAGGTTGTTTCGCAGCGCGGACCAGAACACGTCGCTCTCGAGGAGCAGCCAGCGGAAGTTGAATCGCCCGGCCCAGGACATCTCCCCGAAGCCGTCCCAATGCGTGAACGCCCAGGCGAAGGCGGCGAGACCGGGCAGGAGCACGAAGCCCGCGTAGAGGCCGAACGCGGGCCCCACGAAGCCCGCGCCTTTCCCGGCGCCGAGCGCGCCCAGTTCACCGGGGGCGAGGGGAACCGCCTCGTCGTCGCCTCGTCGACCCCGGACGCCGTTCCGGCCGCGCGACCAGCCCAGCCAGACGACGAGGCCGAGCAGCACCGCGGCCAGCGCGACCGCCTCGGGAAAATGCCGAGTCCGCACGAAGTCCGGCCGCGCCGCCCGCGCGCGTTCCACGCCCGCCGCGGCCTCGAGCCTGTCGCCGAACTCCTTCGCGTCGATCCGGCCGGTCATGAGCAGGTAGCGCGCGTCGGTGAAGGCCTGCGCGAGCGTGGCCTGAGCGGCCGAGGACGGCGCGGGCGCGGCGTCGAAGGCCGCGCCCGCGCCGGAAAGGATGGCGGCGGTGTCCGCCATGCGCGGGGAATAGTCGCCCGGTCCGGCCGCGGTCAGCGCCGTGGGGGCGTCGGCCAGCGCGGCGAAACGTCGCACCCGCTCGCGGGAGGTGAGAAAGCGGAAGAAATCGACGGTGGCGCGCTCGCGCTCCGGGTCGCCGGTGCGGAAGAGGAAGTAATAGCCGCTCTGCGCCTGCACCGTATCAGCGGCCGTGATACCGTCGGCGAACACGGGGAGGTTCATCGCGCCCAGCTCGAACCGCTCCGGCAGGCGCCCCCGCATCTCGTTGGCGAACCAGGAGGCGGACAGCGTCATCGCGCAACGGCCCTCGAGGAAGGCGAGCTGGGCGGCGGTGTGGGTCATGCCCTCCCAGCCGCGCACGAGGTGCCGCGTCGCCGCGCGCCGGAGCACCTCGGCGGCGCGGACGAAACGCGGATCGCTTCGCGAGCCGGGCTCGAGCGCCTGGTAGGCGGCGTAGCCTTCCGGGCCGACCAGATTGTAGTGCGCGGCGCGCAGGATGGCGTCGCCGTAGCGCATCGTCACGCCCGGCAGGGAAAGCGGGGCCAGGCCGGCGGCCTCGATCTTGTCGCAGAGCGCGAAGAACTCGTCCCAGGTGCGCGGGGCCTCCCAGCCGTTCTTCCGGAAGAGCGCCTTGTCGTAGAAGATCGTCCAGATCGCGTGGGCGAAGGGCACGCCATGCACGCGTCCCCCGGCGTCGCTCCAGCGCGCGAGCACGCCGGGACGAAAGGAATCGCGCCAGCGGCCGTCGCCTTCCCAGTTCGGGCCGTCGAGCGCGGGGCCGAGATCGAGGATGCGACCGGCCTCGATCAAACGCGGATACAGAAGCACGGCGTCGGTCGCGTCGGGCTGGTCGCCCGCCATGACGCGGGTCCTGACCTTGTCGTTGATCCGCGGGTCGCCATGCAGATTCACCCGGATCCCGGGGCGGAGTTTTTCGAATTCACGCGCCGTCTCCTCGAAAAATTCCGCGCCGTAGCCGGCCACCAACACGGGGATATCGAGGGTTTTCACCTCGGGCTTGCCGCCGGCGGGCGTCTCCATCGCGCGCAAACCGCCTGCGAAAAACAGGCAGAGGACAAGGAGAAGACGAAGCGTTGGCATGGGCGCGCGGGGCGGGCGAAGCGCAAAGTGGGGCGCTCTCCGAGCGGGCCGCAATGCGCAAACCGCGGTTTCGACAAGGGACGCGGCCCGCCAAGCGCCTTGCCTTGGGGCCCGCCGCCGGGTTGCTTGGCGGGCCATGTTCCAGGTCACCTTCTCCGCCCAGGCGCTCGGCGAGCTGAAGAAGCTCGATCCGCTCGCCCAGCTCTCCGCGATCGAGCCGGTGGGCAAACTCCGGCCCGAGGAGCTCGCGCATCCGCGCGAACCGCTCAGCCGCTTCGTCCGCGCCGGCAAGACCCTGTATCGTCTTCGCGACGGCGAGCTGCGCTACTACTTCGAGGTCCAGGGCGAGAGCGTGCTGCACGTGCTCTACATCCTCCATCACCACTCGCTGGAGGACTTCCTGCTGCGCAACCGGCTGCCCGTGTCGGAAAGCCAGCTGGTCGAGCAGGACTCGAAGTTCTGGAAATATCTCGAGTCGCTCACGAAGTAGCCCGTCCCCGTCCGCCTTTCCGCCATGCCCTCCCCCCGTCCCCCGCTTATCGACGAGGATTACGAGCCGCCGCTCGATCCCGCCGAGGCCAGCCGCATTTATTTTCTGCCCAATCTGATGACGGCGGGGAATCTCTTCTGCGGTTTCGTCTCCGCCATCATGTGCATCCAGGCGCACTACGCCATGCGCGGTTCCGATGTGATCACCCCGGAGGCCTCGCACCTCTTCAAGCGCGCGGTCTGGCTGATCTTCGGCGCGATGGCCTTCGACGCCCTCGACGGACGTCTCGCGCGGATGGGCGGCAAGGAATCCTTCTTCGGCGCCGAGTTCGACTCGCTGGCCGACGTGGTGTCCTTCGGCCTCGCCCCGGCCCTGATGGTGTTTTTCCTCATCCTCTCGCCGACGCAGGGTTACCCGCACTTTCGCGAGATCGGCTGGCTCCTGGGCTTCATCTACCTGCTTTGCGCGGCGATCCGCCTGGCGCGGTTCAACGTCATCACGCACCCGCTGCTGCAAAAGCCTGGCCGCTCCGCGAACAAGGACTTCGTCGGGCTTCCTGTTCCCGCCGCGGCCGGCACCGTCGCCGCGCTCGTGCTCTTCCTGCTCAATCTCGCCGCCCATGAGCGCGAATTGCAGCGCTGGGCCCTGATCCTTCCGGTCCTGATGCTGCTCATCGCGGTGCTGATGGTCAGCACGGTCCGCTATCCCAGCGGGAAACAGATCGATTTTCAGACCAAGACGAAGGTCACCACGCTCATCGTCTACGTCGCGGTGGCCGCGGGCGTCGTGGTCTACAAGGAATACGGCATGCTCGCCGTCTGTCTCGGCTACATCTTCTTCGGCCTGATCCGGCATCTTCGCAATCCGCCGGCGCCTTCCGCGGACTCCAATCCGCCGATGTGAGCGACCCTGCGAACAACTTTGCGAACAAGGCCCAACAACCCGTCCGCTGCGGATAAGCCCGGGTTTGCCGGCGGGAACCAAGGCCTTGCTCGCAACGTGCGGCGAGCGGGTTTTCAGAGGTAAACCGAAGGGTTGTTGGAGTTGTTCGCAGACATGAAGAAGAGGTCTGACTTATATATAGAAAGAAGAGAATAACACCGCTTGTGTGCAAAAGCTCCGCGCCTCCCGTCCAAGGGCCGGACTTCCCTCGCGAGCCTTCGTCGTTTTTCCCCTTCCCACCGCCCCCGCGCCTTGCCTTTCTAGCGCTGTCTTTTTCCCTCCCTCGCACTCTACCGGCCGACCCGCCCAGCCCTTCGACTCCGCCCCCATGAAATTCAAGATCAACCGCGACCACTTCAGCAACGGACTTGCCCAGGTGCTCAACGTCGTCGGCTCCAAGGCCACGATGCCCATCCTCAGCAACGTGCTGATCGAAGCGGAGAAGGACGGAATCACGCTCACCACCACCAATCTCGACCTCGGCATCCGCGCCAAGATCAAGGCCGAGGTGAAGGAGACCGGCTCCGTCACCCTCCCGGTCAAGCGCCTCGCCGGCATCGTTCGCGAGCTGCCCCAGCTCGACGTCGCCTTCGACGCCGCGCCCAACCACCAGGTCAAGCTCTCCTCCGGCGGCTCCGTGTTCCGCATCATGGGCATCGGCAAGGAGGAGTTTCCCCCGCTGCCCGACTTCGGCGACGACAAGACCTTCACCCTCGAGCAGGGCGAGCTCCTCGGCATGCTCAAGAGCGTCGCCTACGCGCAGTCGACCGACGAGACGCGCTACATCCTCAACGGCGTGTATTTCAATTTCCGCGACGCCAAGCTCTCGCTCGTCGCGACCGACGGCCGTCGTCTCGCCCTGATCTCGAAGGAACTCGAGGTGCCCGCCGAGAAGGCCGGAGCGATCATCCTGCCCGCCAAGACCGTCTCCGAGCTCCTCCGCATGCTCGACAAGGGCGAGAAGCTGAAGGTCTCCTTCAACGACCGCCGCGCCGCCTTCCAGATCAACGCCGACAATCCCGACAGCGGCCTGGTCGACTCGATCTACCTCTACAGCAAGGTCGTCGAGGGCAACTATCCGAACTACCAGCAGGTCATCCCCAAGGAGACCCACCAGCGCGTGAAGCTCGAGCGCGAGCTCTTCACCGAGTGCGTGCATCGCGCCGCCCTCGTCTGCTCCGACAAGAGCAACTCCGTGAAGCTCAAGCTCACCAGCAACCTGCTCGAGATCAGCGCCAGCAGCCCCGACTTCGGCGAAGCGCACGAGAGCATGGCGATCGCCTACAGCGGCCCCGACCTCCAGGTCGCCTTCAACCCCCAGTTCCTCATCGATCCGCTTCGAGCCCTCTCGAAGGACGAGGTTTATTTCGAGCTGAAGGACGAGGTCAGCCCCGGCGTGATCAAAACCCTCGAAAACTTCGTGTGCGTCGTGATGCCGGTGCGCATCAGCTAAGCACCTTGCTCGGCGCGCATCCGCTTCGCGTTCTTTTTCGGACGCTAGGCGAACGAGGTTTTGCGGCCCCGGCGGCGGAGTCGCTCCTGGTCGTGAGCAGACCGGCGCGGGAGCGTTTCCAGGAAACGCTCTTCTCCCGCGTCCCGCGCTTGTCGTTGTCGCGGGATTTCCGCACCGTCTGACGTTTTCCCTCTCTTGGACGACTCTCTTCTCACGCCCATCCTGTTCCTCGTTCCCACGATGCTCGTGTCGCTGGTGCTGATGCGCGTGAACCAGCATCTTGCCTCGCCTTCGTTGGCGATCGTGAACCGCTGGCTGCGCTGGATCGTGCTGGCGGGCGGTTCCGCCCAAGTGTCCCTGCACTTCGGCTGGAGCGAACGCTCCTTCTGGGTCTTGTTCGCCGCCTACCTGATCCTCTGGTTCCTGCTGGAGAGCATCTACCAGTGGCTGGCCATCCACGCCATGAGCGTGAGCCCGCTTCCGCTTTTTCCACGCTTCACGCTCAACCGCGGCGGGGACGAATGGCCCGTTCAGCGCCGTTTCATGCGGCTGCGCGAGCAGATCCGCGCCGCGGGTTTCAAGCATGTGCAGGCGCTTCGCGCCGAGGTCGCGACCGGGTTCTATGTGCGGGCCTCGTTTTACCACAGCGCGGATGGGAACACGCGGCTTCAGGTCACCTTCCTCCCGCAACCCATGGGCAACCTCACCGTGTGCCTGCATTTCGCCACCCACACGGCGGACGGGCTGCGTGTGGTGACGGACAACCACCATCTGCCGTTCGCGGGTTTTTATCCCGAAAACTGGCTGGTCGAGCGGCGTCCCTGGTGTCGGTCCCTGCCCGGCCTGCTGACCTTGCACCGTGAGCGCGTGGCGCGCGCCGCCACGACCCTCGTTCCGTGGACGAGCGAACCGCTCGAGGACGTGAACGCTCAACAGTCCGAACTCGAGCGCTTGAACACGCAGCTGGGATTCCTGCTTCCCGGTCCGGAACACGAGGAGCACGGGCGCATCAGCTCCGAAGGACGCTACCGCGTCTGGAAGGAAATGCTCACGCTCAACTACCTCGGCCGGCCGGCGCGCTACGAATAGCACGAAGGGGCGGCGCGCCGCGGAAGACGTGGCGCGGACACGCGTTCAGTAACGGCGCGTGTAGAGCGCGCCCGCCGCGTCGGTGAAGTGCAGCTGGCCGTCGGCGATGCCCGCAAAAGTCAGCCCGCCGTCGATGGTTTGCCCGGCGCGGATCACGCGGCCTCCCAACACGATTTTCGCCGGATCGCCCGGCGTCACCGCGCTGATCGCGAGATTGGCCACGGCCTGCACGAGCTCGGGGCGCGGAGCCGCGACCTTGGGCGGGCTGGTCGTTTCGGACGAATTCGACGACGCTTCCGACTGCGGATGCGTTCCGGCTGGCGCGGCGAGCGACGAGGAAGAAGCGGCGGATGGGGCCGCCAAGCCGCGCACTTGGGTCCACACCACGAAACCGGTGAGCGGCAGGGCGACCAAGCCCACGATCAGCCAGAGACGCTGGCGATTCCTGGCCTGACGGAGCGCCGATTGGGATGTGATCGAACGACCTTGGCCGACGGGGGAGGCGGACGCCCCCGAAGAGAGAAAGGGTGCGTTTGTCTGGCCGGTGCGCTCTTTGGCTTTGGCCAAGGCCTGGGCTATCTGGCTCATGATTAAAGCACCGTGAATTTGGAAGCGGGCAAAGGCAAGAACCGGTAGGGTGTAGGGCCTAGCAGAAATATACATAGGGGGATGCACGCAGCGTCCCCCCCGAGGGACTTCCCTTAAAGGCCCGCACCGAGGCGGCACTTCGCCCGCTCCCACCGCATGATTCCGGCTAAACGCGTTCGCGCCCCTGTCGGACGGGGCGCGCCTGCCGCGGAGAAGCCAACGAGCGGAGGCGACTCAGCGCAGCCACTCCTTGCCGTGCAGGACGAACTGCCAGTTGCCGCGGTATTGGCCCAGTTCGCCGTAGAAGCGTTTCAGTTCCTTGGCCCGGGCTTTTTCGCGCATTTCGTCGCGCAGCTCCTTCTGATGGCTGTAGACGTCGAATTCCTGGTCGCCGAGACGCACCTTCACGAATCCCTTCTCGTTCACGTAGCAGGGCGCCTCGACGAGAAAGATACGGCCGGTGTAGGAGCCGTCGCGGATGTCGGATCCGGCGGGCAGGTCGGCGTATTTGACCGCGTTGGCGAAGAGATCGACGGGGGAATTGTCGACGTGAACGGCGGCCGCGGGGCCGATGTCGGTCTCGCTGGGGCGGACGAGCGGCATCCACTTGTCCTTGTCGTGCGTCTCGACGGTGCGGAAGCGGGCGTAGACGGGAAAATGGTCCGAGAAGCCGCCGGGCGTCTTGCCGCGGGACCAGCGGTTCGGGAGGCCGAGGCCGTTGGCGTTGAGGCCGGTGAATTTCATGACGGCGAAGGAGCCGTCCTCGTATTGCACGCCGTTCTGATCGTAGAGGCCGCGCGAAACGATGAGGTTCATGAGCGTGCCCCACTCGCCCTGGTAGGTGTCGGAGCCGCGCTGGTCGGAAGGCAGCTCGAACCAGAGATTGTAGAGGTCGCGGTCCTTGCCGCGCAGGGCGAGTTCGTTGCCCTGCGAGCCGAGCACGTCGTTGATCCCGGTGGTGCGCATCTGACGGTAGCGCTGCTTCTGGTTGTAGTGGGAATTCAGGTCGCCGGCGATGATCAGGTCGGCGTTGGGGTCGGCCTTGAGGATTTCGTCGAGACGGGCGCGGAGCACCTTGGCGTTGTCGCGGCGCGCCTCCTCGGTGGCGACGTCGCCGGCGCCGGACTTCCAGTGGTTGACGAAGACGGTGAGCGGCGAGCCGTCGACGTCCAACGTCGCCTCGAGGATGCCGCGCGCGGAGCCGAGGGGATGCGTCTTCACCGCGGTGACGGGGAAGCGGGAGAAGAGGACGTTGCGCACGGCGGCGCCGCGGCCGTCCTCGTGTTTCGAAGGACGTTCGTCGGTGACCGCGACGTGGTAGCCGACGAGACCGGCGTCGACGCAGGCCTTGAGCAGCCAGGCCTCGGCGGGCAGGCCGGCGAGCCCGGGCGGGAGCGGGGTTTTCGCCAGCATCGCGGCCGCGGTGGTGTCGGCGACGGAGGCGAGCCAGGCGTCGTAGTCGCCGTCCTTGATCGTGGAGGCGGGGGTTTGATCGAGCTCGATTTCGTTGAACGCGACGATGTCGGGGCCGGCGCCCTTGTTCACCTTGGCGAGGACCGCGACGGTGTTGGCGAGCTTCACGCGCAGGTGCTCGGGCGTCCAGGTGGCGGGCTGGTAGTCCTCGTAGATGGCGACGTCGTCGACGTCGTGGAGATTCTCCACGTTGTAGGCGACGACGGAAAAGGGTCGGGCGAGGCCGGGCGCGGCGGCGGCGAGCGCTATAGCGGCCGACAAGGCGGCGCGTCGGAAAAGGCGTGGGGACATGGGCGGCAGGCTAGGCTTGGAAACGGAGACGCCAAGCCAAGGGCGCGGGTTGCGCGGTGACGATGCGGTTAATAACGCAAAAACACCCATGCCGGAGCGGGCGTTGACGCGGAGGCGGGACGGGGCAGCTTCGCGCCGCATGAAAACTACGCGCATGCGCGACGAGGTGTTGCGGGTGGACGGACTGCGGGTGCAACGCGGCGAGACGACGGTGCTCTCCGGCGTCGATTGGTCCGTGCGGCGCGGCGAGCACTGGGTGATCCTCGGCGCCAACGGCTGCGGGAAGACCTCCTTGCTCAAGGTGTTGCTGGGCTATCTGACGCCTTCGGAAGGATCGATCCGCGTGCTGGGCCGCGAGTATGGCGCCTATGATTGGCGTGAGCTGCGCTGCCACGTCGGGCTCGTTTCGAGCGCGTTGCAGGCTTCGGTTCCCGATCATGAGCCGGCTTTGGACACCGTGGTGAGCGGGCGCACGGCGCAGCTCGATCTTTGGGCGGAGCCCACGCCGGCCGAGGCGCGGCAGGCGCGGCGGCATCTTCGACGCGCGGGGGCCCTGCATCTGGCGGGGCGGCCCTGGGGCGTGCTTTCGCAGGGCGAGCGGCAGCGCGTCCTGATCGCCCGGGCGCTGATGGCGCGGCCGCGTCTCCTCATCCTCGACGAGCCTTGCGCGGGCATGGATCCGGTGGCGCGGGAAGCCTTTCTCGGGCGCATGGAGACGATCGCGCGGGAGCCGCGCGGGCCGCGGCTGGTGCTGGTCACGCACCACGTCGAGGAGATCACGCCGGCCTTTTCGCACGCGCTGCTGCTGCGCCGGGGCGGGGTCGTGGCGGCGGGGCCGCGCGGGCGGACGCTGACCGCGGAGCGGCTGGGGGAGACCTTCGGCGCCCGGCTCGCGTTGCGCAAGCGGGGCGGGCGCCTGGAGCTGCGCGTGTCGCGCGGGGCCCGGGCGGCGGGCGCAGGCGTATCTATTTGACCACTACAGGATGCGCGGTCCGGCCCTTCCGCGGCGGCGACGCGATCACGTCGGGAAGGGGCGTCCCCCAGAGGACGGGCGTCTCTTCCGGCTCCGGCGGCACGCCGGGCGCGAGCCGCGCGAGCACGTCCTCGTAGCGCAGGCTGCACTGGAGCCGGCGCTGGCCCTTGGCGTCGATCTTCGGGTTCAGGACGAAGATCGCCTTCGAAAACGGGGGGCTCGACTTCATGTCCCGCGCGAGGCGGGCGGCCTCGGCGGGAGGGAGGGAGCGGTCCTTGACGAGCGCGTCGAGACGCTCGAGGTCGGCGCGCGTCACCGGGCCCCAGAGGGAGCGCCAGGTCGACGGCTCCACGCGGGGCGCGAGGATTTTCACGAAGCGTTTTTCCCCGGGCGAGGTCTGCGTCCAGTAGCCGACGACCAGGATGAAGGGCTCGTCGACGTCGTGCTGGCGAAGCGCGTCGCCGAGGCCGACCGGCGAGCGGAGGCGGGCGGCCTTGGGGTTGACGGGCAGGCCGGCGAGCGCGGGGTCGGGCAGATGGTTGACGGCGCCCGGGACGTCCCACTTCTGCGTGTAGTCGTTTGGTCGATACCCGGCGAAAAACGTGTCGCAGATCCAGTGCTCGAAAACGAGGCCGTGGGCCTGTTCCTCCTCCGCGGCGGCGGGCCCGGCCGGCGCGGCGAGCAGGAGGGCGAGCGCGACGAGGAGGCGGCGGACCGGGGCGTGGCGGGGCGTCACGCGGGAAAGGGTTGGCCTCGGCGGACGATCCGGGCAAGATCGGGACGTGGATCCGGAAACGGAAAAAACAGTCGCGGCGGGTTTCGCCAAGATGGGCCTGGAAGAGGCGCGTCGGCACGCGTTTTTGTGCACCGGCCCGGAGTGCTGCACGCGCGAGCAGGGGATGGCCTCGTGGGAGGCGCTGAAGGCGGCGTGCAAGGCGTCGCGTGCGCCGGCCCTGCGCACGAAGGCGGACTGCCTGCGGGTGTGCGCGGGCGGCCCGTGGCTGGTGGTCTATCCCGAGGGCGCGTGGTATGGCGGGGCGACGCCGGAACGGGTGGACCGGATCGTGCGGGAGCACGTGACGGGCGGGCGGCCGATCACGGAGTGGATCGCGCGCGAGCGCCCGTTGTGCGGCTGAGCCGGGGGTCGCGAGCGCCCGTGTTTGCCCGCCGGCGCCGCGGAGATCCGGGCGGCGTCAGCGCTGGGCGCTGAAGTCGAGGTCGAGCGTGCCGGGACCGGCGCCGCTGGCGGCGTAGCGGCCGCCCTTGAACTCGATCTGCACGCCGTCGCGCGAGGTCACGGACACCAGCATGCCGACATTGGGCAGGGCGTAGCGTTCGCCGGTGGCGAGGGAAGCGGGGAGGGGGCCGGAGGCGAGGTCGCGGCCGTCGGCCTTGCCTTTGACGGCGGTGATTTGCACGGGGCGAAGCGCGACGATGTAGACGCGCTCCGCGACGACGGCGACGGGAGCCTCCGGGCGCGTCGTCTCGGAGCGTCCGCCGAGGAGCGCCACGACGCCCCAGATGACGAGGACGAGGAGCGCGACGGCGCCGACGCCGAGCCAAAGGCCGTTTTTGGAGAGAAGGGCGCGATCAAGGCCGCCGAGCGGCATGCGCGGCTGGAAAGGGGCGCGTTGCGGGGAGGCGACGGGCGCGTCCGCCTCGGGGGTAAGCGCCGCGGCGGCGGAGGAGGGAGCGGTGCCGACGGAGCCGCCCTTTTTCGCGGAGGCGGCGCCGCCGCCGGAGGCGTGGCTGATCTCCATCTTGCCGTAGATCTCGCGGTTGAGTCCGCGTCCGGCGGGGCGGCCGCCTTCGCCGAGCCCGAGGGCGAGGTAGTCGGCGTTGATCTTTTCCGGCGGCAATTTCAGGAAGCTGGCGTAGATGCGAAGGAAGCCGCGGATGTAGATGTCGGGCAGCTTGATGTCGAACTGGTTGCTCTCGAACTTGTGCAGGTAGTCGCCGCGGATCTTGGTGGCTTCGGCGGCTTCACGGATGGAAATACCCTTCCGTTTGCGGGCTTCTTCGAGGCGTTCGCCGATCGTCTGCATGGGGTCGAGGTATGGGGCGGACCGCGCGGGAATAAAGGCAGAAGTGTAAAGACCGCGCCGGGAGACGGCGCCGCGTCAGAAGCTTTTTTGCTCCGGCACCACGCCGACGACCTTCACCTCGACCCGACCGGCGGCCCCGGGCAGGCCGAGGTTCTGGCGGTAGATGTCGCCGATCTCCTGCTCGAGGTAGCCTTGGATGGCGTCGAGCTTGGCGTAGGGGCGCACCTTGAGGTGAAGCGTGGTGTGGAATTTGCCTCCGCGTTTGCGCACGTGGGCCCGGGCGTGGGCGACGCCCTTGAGCTGTTCGGCGCAGGCTTCGAGGAGCCGGTGCAGCGCGTGTCGGGAGATGGCGAGGCTGCCGCCCTCGGATCGGCGAAGGACCAGGCTGGCGGCCGGTCGGGCGAGCACGAGCAGCACCCAGAGGGCGAGCGCGAGCCAGAGGAGTCCGATTTCGCGCGGAGCGTCGGCCCAGAGGACTTCCATCCACGTGGCGAAGTCGGGGGAGACGGAGGATGCCGGGGCCGACGCAGGCTCGGCGGCTTCCACCAAGGTGGCGAGAAGGGCGCTCATGGGGACGACGGGATTCAATCGGTCGCCGGAATCTCGGGCCAGGCCTCGTCGTCGTCGCGGCCTTGCTCCGTCTGGCCGGCGGGGAGGCGGACGCCCTCGATGATGACGTCGACCTTGCGCACGGGTTTGCCGGTCATGGCGGCGACCTGCCTGGCGACGGCGACCTGGACCTCGTAGGCGGTCTTGCCGATCTCGGCGCCGAAGATGACGACGAGGCGGATCTCGATGTAGTAGTTGTCCTCCGCGTCCTCGGTGACTTTTACGCCGCGGTGGTCGGCTTCGCGCCGCTTGGCGAAGAGTTCGCTGATGCCGTCGACGATGCCGCCGCCGACACCCGCGACGCCGGGCACGCGAAGGGCGGCGAGGCGGACGATGCCGGCGACGACGTTGTGGTTGATCTTGATGTCGCCGAGGGTCGGTTGGTCGTCGTAGCGGGTCGTGGGCGTCGGGTTGTCGGACGGCGTCATGATAATCCTAGGCAACAAGCCCTTGCGCGGACGGCAAACCTCAATCGCGGCGCGGCGTGCGTCCGGCCCCGGTTTCACCATCGGTGAACGGGAGCGCGGAGCGTCAACCGGAGCGGGCGATGCGAGACTCAGCGGGCGCCGGCCAGGCCGGGGGCGCAGAGCAACGGACCGAAGACCGTCTCCTTGCCGTCGCGGCCGATCGCGCCGAGCCAATACCAATAGACGCCGTCCGCCTTCGGGAGTTGATCGACGAAGCCTTTCACCTGCGAGGGCGAGCGCAGCAAGGCGACTTCGGTCCGACCCTCGGAGGAGGCCTTGTCGTTGCGGTAAATCACGAGACGGCGCAGCGACTGGGTGGGAATCGTCCAGTTCAACATCACCGCGCGACCACTGCGGGCCGCCTGCAACTCGGGGATGGCCGCGGCGGGAGCGGGGGCGGCGATTTGGGCGGGCTCCGCGGCGTGGCTAACGGACGAGGCGGAGACGACCGGCGCGACCGGGGCGGCGGTAGCGGCGGGGGCGGCGGGGGCGGTCGCGACCGCCTGGACGGGCGCGTGCAGGAAACGCGAGGGAGGCAGCGCGCCCTCGGTGAAACGGATGTCGTCGAGGCAGCCCTGAATCTGGTCGACGAAGCGGCCGTCATACCAGCCGCGGCCGAAGGTCCAGAGGCCGCCTTGGGTGGCGAGGGCGTTGTTCGCGCCGGGACGGGTGGAGAGCGCGGTCGCGGCGGCGAGGGCGTAGCCCTTGCCGTCGTTTTGGTCGATATACATCGAGACGGTCTTCCCGTCGCCGACGAGGGCGACGTGATACCAGGTGCCGGCGCGCGCGGCGAAGGGAGACTCGATCTGGTAACGCGAGCCGTCGGCCGTGGCGAAATCGAGGCGGAAGCGGTCGCCTTCGCCGTCGTTTTGGAAGTAGAAATCGGACTTGGGCACGCCGGGGAAGCTGCTGCCGTCGCGGCCGATGATCGTGTTCCAGCCGTCGATACTATCGAGACGGACCGAGACCTCTATGGTCCATGCCTTGGGCGACCAGGCGTTCAAGACGGGGTCGGTGGTGTAGCCGTCCTGCGGCGCGTAAAAGCGGGCGCAAAGACCGGAGCCGGTGAGGGTGTCGCCGGAATAGGAGGGGCCGACGATGTCGTCGTAGCCGTGGAGGGCGCGATCGTTGCCGGAGAGATCCGCGGCGGGATTGGCGGCGAAGGTGGTCGCGGCGGAACCCGCGTCGAAGTTCCAATGCGCCACGGTGCTTTGGGCCGAGGCGGAGGCGGTGAAGGTCAGGAGCGCGAAGGCGCAGGGTGCGATGAACGGGCGCGGAAAGAAGAAACGTGGAAGCATGGGGAGGGCGGGTGGGCCGGCCATTCCGCAAGAAGGCTGCGGGGAAGGCCGGAAGGCGCGAGGGCTGCGGAGGCCTGGTCTTGCCGCAATCGGAAAGCGTTAGGGTCGGAGGATAGGGCTAGAGATAGGGCGCAGGGGCGGATTTTACGTCATGCGTCCGGCCGCCGGGCCCGGTTCGCGAAGGAAGGCGGCCAATAAAAAACCCGCCGCGGGAAACGCGGCGGGCGGGGGTGGGGGAGAGGTCAGGGCGCGGATTGGCCTTGTATCCGATAAAACTGGGTGGACGCCTCCGACGGAGGCAGCTCGACCCGTAATTTGCCCGTTGGATAGCTTAGCATCGGTGCGGACAGGGTGCGATTGGTCCAAGTGTTGAGATCGAGGGATTCTTGGAGCGTGATATCCAATAGGAAATTTCCATTCGCCGACCGTTGGATCACCGGGTTGCCGAGCGCCAGCGCACGCATTTGATCCGCCGTATAGTAGGGACCGATCTGGGTGATCACAGTCTTGAGGCGATTTATCAGGGCGCTTGAACCGACTGCGGGATCAAAACCCAAAACCGAAAGGTAACGCTCCAAAGAGTCCGAGAAGCCGTCTCCGTCAGAATCCAGAGAATTGACGCTAACGGCCACCTGAATAAGGGCGGGCAAGCTGGTTGTAGTGCCGCCAGCATTGGTCGCGCGTAACGTATAGGCTCCCTCACTCGTAAAGTTTGCTCCCACGATGGAATACGATGCGGCGGTTGCCCCCTGGATGGATTGGCCGTTAAGCTGCCACTGGTAGGTGATGGACGTGGAGCTCGTGACCGTTGCGGACAGGATGTGATTTTCACCAGGTGAGAGCACGGCTCCGGCGGGGGCGACAGTGATGACCGGAGGCAAATTCACCGTTAACGTGGCGGCGTTGGAGGTCACGGAGCCGGCGGGATTGGTGACGACGCAGGTATAGCTGCCCGCGTTGGAAGACTGTGCCGAATCGACGGTATAGGTGGCGGAGGTGGCGCCGGAGATCGGAGTGCCATTCAAGCGCCACTGATAGGTCGGGGCTGGTGTTCCGGTCGCGGTAACACTGAAAGAGGCCGAGGCGTTCTGGGCAACGGTCAGCGATGTCGGCTGGGCAGTGATGGCAGGGGCGATCTGGACTGTCAGGGTCGCGGCATCGGACGTGGCGGAGCCGGCGGCGTTGGTGACGACACAAGTATAGCTGCCCGCGTTGGCGGATTGCGCAGAAGCGATGGTATAGGTGGATGATGTGGCGCCGGAGATCACAGTGCCGTTGCGGCGCCATTGATAGGTGGGTGCGGGGTTGCCGGTGGCAGTGATGCTGAAAGAAGCGGAGCCGTTTTGGTTAACGGTCAGCGATGCCGGCTGGGCGGTGATAGCCGGGGGAATCTGGACCGTCAGGGTGGCGGCATTGGATGTCACGGAGCCGGCGGCGTTGGTGACGACACAAGTATAGCTGCCCGCGTTGGAGGCCTGCGCGGAAGCGATGCTATAGGTGGCGGAGGTGGCGCCGGAGATCGGAGTGCTATTCAAGCGCCACTGATAGGTGGGTGCGGGTGTTCCAGTCGCGGTAACGCTGAAGGAGGCGGAGGCGTTTTGCGTAACGGTCAACGATGTCGGCTGGGCGGTGATGGCAGGGGCGATCTGGACCGTCAGGGTGGCGGCGTTGGAGGTCACGGAGCCGGCGGCGTTGGTGACGACACAAGTATAGCTGCCCGCGTTGGAGGCTTGCGCGGAAGCGATGCTATAGGTGGCGGAGGTGGCGCCGGAGATCGGAGTGCTATTCAAGCGCCACTGATAGGTGGGTGCGGGGTTGCCCGTGGCGGTGACGCTGAAAGAAGCGGAGGCGTTTTGGTTAACGGTCAGAGACGCCGGCTGGGCGGTGATAGCCGGGGGAATCTGGACCGTCAGGGTAGCGGCATCGGAGGTGACGGAGCCGGCGGGATTGGTAACGACGCAGGTATAGCTGCCGGCGCTGGAGGCCTGCGCAGAAGCGATCGCATAGGTTGCGGAGGTGGCACCGGAGATCGCGGTGCCGTTGAGCTGCCACTGATACGTCGGTGCAGGGGTGCCTGTAACGGTAACGCTGAAGGAGGCGGAGGCGTTTTGCGTAACGGTCAACGATGTGGGCTGGGCGGTGATGGCGGGAGGGATCTGAACCGTGAGCGTGGCGGCTGTGGTCAAGATCAGCTCATCGAGATCGCTCACGATACACGTGTAGTTCCCCGCATCTGCGCTGGACACCGCAGTTATGGTGTAGGTGGCGGAAGTGGCACCCGAAATCGCCACGCCGTTTTTGCGCCATTGATAGCCGATCTGCTCAAGGCTGGTGGCTAGCACGCTGAAGGTGACGCCATTGCTGATTTTGATGGCTTGCGAAAGGGGCTGGGTGCGGATGGTCAGGTTTGTTTCCGGATATACGGTCACGGATATCGCGGAAGAAGTCACGGAACCTGCCGAATTCGTAGCCACGCAGGTGTAGCTTCCCGCGTCGGCAAGAGACGCCGACGGAACCACGAAAACGGATGCCGTGGCGCCGGATATATCCACGCCATTTTTGCGCCATTGAAAAGCCGGAGCAGGGAATCCGTCGGCGGTGACCGAGAGACTCAGTTCGGCTCCCACCACGATGAATTGATTGCCTGTTTGATATGAAATCGACGGGGTGGATGCGGCGCTTTCAATAAATGTCGGGGTTAAATATAAGGCGCTAATATTTTGCTGGCCCAACTGGCCATTCCCATTTGTTCCGCATCCCCAAACGGTCGCGTCGGTTTTTATGAATAAACTATGATTGGTCCCTTGGGGAGAGGGATATCCGCCAGCGGAAAGGGTGGATATCTCGTCTAACAACTTCGTCACTTGCGGTTGGGTGGAGCCACTGGTCACGATGCCCAATTGGCCCGAATAATTTGATCCGCACCCCCAAGCTGATCCGTCGTTTTTAAGGAAAAGGCTATGGCTCGTCCCTGCTGAAACATCGGCCACATCCGTCAAAACCTGGGTGGCGGTTTGCGAGTTGTCGTGGCCAAGCTGGCCGTATGAGTTGGTGCCGAATGTCCAAGCGGTTGAATCTGCCTTTATGTAAATCACATGACCTTCTCCGGCTGACATAGAACGAACATCTGAGGCGACCTGCGACGTGATAAAAACCACATTTCCATTATACATCGAGAGATTCATTGTATCCCAGAGTGACTTGTCGTTTCTCAGGAAGAGACTCCTGTTTCCACCTGCGGAGACTCTCACGATATCGAGCAAGGGCACCTGAATTGGTGACGCGCTATATGAATTATAATAGTTATAGTAGGAGCCGTTACCCAGTTGACCTTGGTTATTACTCCCGCAAGTCCAAGCTGTCCCATCGTTTTTAAGGAAGACACTGTGGTAGTAGCCCGCCGAAACAGCTTTCACGTTTGTCATCACTTGGACGGGGGTATTGCTGGTGCCCGTGGCCCCATTGCCGAGTTGGCCAACCCAATTGGCACCAAATGACCATGCGGTGCCGTCGTTCTTCAGAATAAGGCTATGCTGCCCACCCGCGGATATGGCTTGTGCGTTCTCAAATATTTTAACCGGCGTGGATCGGTCGATATTCGAACCGTCGCCTAGTTGCCCGTAGAAGTTATTTCCAAACGCCCAGACGGTGCCGTCAGCCTTGAGCAAAAGACTATGTTGACTGCCGGCGGCCACTTGCGGAGTCACCGCGTAGGCGGGACGGACGATGAACTGCAGGAGGACGAGCGAAACAATCCGGCACCAAAGCCGGATTTCTAAACCGAAGAGACGGGGAGTTGAGCGCATGAGGGCGGGGGTAGGGGAAGGGTTCGTCCCGAAGTTTTTTAAGGACGATTTAGGCGTTTTTGACGGCAACGAGGCGCGTCGGCGGAAGTCTAAAGGCGCATAGATCGTGACGTAAAAAGTCAATGAAAATACGCCAAGATCATGGCGTATGTCTTTGATACCGTTAATCGCCGACCGCCTGCGGGCGTTGCGATTACGGCATGGGCTGACTCAGGAGGAGGCCGCCGATCTGATGGATCTCAGCTTGCGGTTTTATCAAGTGTTAGAGTCGGGGCGGAAAAAGCAGATCTGGCTGGAGACCGTCGAGCGAGCCGCCGCGGCCTATGGGTTGGATGCCTGCCAGTTGATCGGTCCGCAGTTGCCGGACGCGTCGTATCTGCGGCGCGCGCTGGCCGAGAGCAGCACGCACTACAAGCGCCGCAGGCGGGGTCCTTACGGCGGGGCCGCGTCCGAATAGACACGAAAAAACCCGCCGCGGGAAATGCGGCGGGCTTGAAAGGGGAACGCTCGGATTTGCCCGACGCGTTTACTGGATGAACAAGTCGGTCGGGGTGCGGGCGAAGAACTCTTCCATGTAGGCGGTGGTCGCCTTGCCTTCCATGAAGGTCGGGTCGCTCATGATCGCCTTTTGGAGCGGGATGGTGGTCTTGATGCCGCGGATGAGGTATTCGCTGAGGGCGCGGTAGCTGCGCTCAAGGGCGATCTTACGGGTCGAGCCGTAGCAGATCAGCTTGCCGATCATGGAATCGTAGTAGGGCGGGATCTGGTAGCCCGAGTAGGCGTGCGAGTCGACGCGGACTCCGTGGCCGCCGGGGGCGTAGTAGAGGCCGATGGTGCCGGGGCTGGGCGCGAAGTTGCGCGCGGGGTCCTCGGCGTTGATACGGCACTCGATGGCGTGCTTGGTGAAGGTGATGTCGCCCTGGTCCATCGCGAGCTTCTCGCCGTTGGCGACGAGGATCTGCTGCTTGATCAGGTCGATGCCGGTAACTTCTTCGGTGACGGGATGTTCCACCTGGATGCGGGTGTTCATCTCGATGAAGTAGTAGTTGCCCTTCGCATCGACGAGGAACTCGATCGTGCCGGCGTTCTCGTATTCGGCGGCCTCGGCGGCACGAATGGCGGCCTTGCCCATTTCCTTGCGGAGGCCGGGAGTGAGGAAGGGGGAGGGGGACTCCTCGATCAGCTTCTGGTGGCGGCGCTGCACGGAGCAGTCTCGCTCGCCGAGGTGGAGGGTCTTGCCGTGCGAGTCGGCGAGGATCTGGAACTCGATGTGGCGGGGTTTCTCGATGTATTTTTCGAGATAAACCGAGCCGTTGCCGAAGGCCTTTTCGGCCTCGTTCTTGGCGACGTTGTATTCCTTGGCGAGGGAGACGTCGTTGTGCGCGATGCGCATGCCGCGACCGCCGCCGCCGGCGACGGCCTTGATGATGACGGGATAGCCGATCTTGCGGGCGATCTTGATCGCCTCGGACTCGGTGGTGACGGGGCCGTCCGAGCCGGGGACGGTGGGGACCTTGGCCTTCTTGACGGTGTCCTTGGCGACGGCCTTGTCGCCCATCATCTCGATGGACTTCGACTTGGGGCCGATGAACTTGATGTTACAGGCCTCGCACTGGGCGGCGAACTTGGCGTTTTCGGAGAGGAAGCCGTAGCCGGGGTGGATGGCGTCGACGTCGGCGATCTCGGCGGCGGCGATGATGCGGTCGGCGCGGAGGTAGGAGTCGGCGCCCTTGGGGCCGCCGATGCAAATGGCCTCATCGGCGAGCTGGACGTGGAGCGACTGGGCGTCGGCCTCGGAGTAGACGGCGAGGGTTTTGATGCCGAGCTCGCGGCAGGCGCGGACGATGCGGAGGGCGATTTCGCCGCGGTTGGCGATGAGGACCTTTTGGATCACGGGAGGAAAGAGGGTCGGAAATGATGAACCGCTAAAGCCCGCTAAAGATCGCTAAATCAAACCGCTGGAAACGGATTGGCCGAGGATCGGCTTTAGCGTAATTTAGCGAACTTTAGCGGTTTAGGCCGGGCAGGGCTTAGCCTTGTTTAACTTTGAATAGCTTCTGGCCGTATTCGACGGGCTGGCCGTTCTCGACGAGGACCTCGACGACGGTGCCTTTCACCTCGGACTGGATCTCGTTCATGATCTTCATGGCCTCGATGATGCAGACCACGCTGGTCTCGGTGATCTTGGTGCCGACTTCGGCGAAGGCCTTCGACTCCGGGGAGGCGGCCTTGTAGAAGGTGCCGACCATCGGGCTCTTCACGTAGACCACGCCGGCTTCGTCGCCGGCCGGGGCGGCCGCGGGAGCCGAGGCGGGGGCGGAGGGCGCCGCGGGGGCGGCGGCCGGGGCCGGC
>JACCDO010385405.1_pt1 | contig 44962 bp, 39 predicted proteins | sample 7446101 | NCBI WGS metagenome assembly JACCDO01 (sample SAMN15323440, study PRJNA562643) | freshwater metagenome | isolation source: river surface water | place: USA:Blue River Watershed | collected 2017-08-16 | reverse complement strand
TTGCAACAATTGCAGCGCATGCAAGAAACACTCTGTGTGTTTGCCATGCAAAGACATGGAAGCGTGCAAGAAAAAGGAATTGGCAGCAAATGCCGAAATGCAAACCAATAGAGAACGCGCGCGAAATGCATACAGAAAGAAGGTTGGCATTCCATTGGATGCGCCTCTTATCCAGCGCGGCGGCGCACACAATGTGAAATATCACACAGAGGAAGAGAAGATCGAACGCAAAATAATGGATCGCGAGTATCAGCGAGAATACCAAAAGAAATATCGCGAAAAGAAGATGCAAGAGAAGGCAATCATGATGGAAATTTGCGAAGAAATAAACAAGAATCTGAAGAGTCCAGTTTACAACATGGCATTCTTTTTAGAATCATTGAAAAACAAAAAACAAGGTAAGTCATACAGTGATGTTGAGTAAATAATCCAGGTAAGTAAAATATAAAACATATAATTCACATAAACCCCAAAAAGACCCATGTGGTCTTTTTTTCACACAATAAGTTCCATCACACTGTACATTTTGTCGTCTTCGCATTTTTCAAATTGCGCCAACCCTGGATAATCATTCAGGTCGCAATCAATCACTTCGAACCCATATTTCTGATAATATGAAACCACATCGTCCAGCGAACTCAGCAAAATGCGGGATGATTTATTCCGCATTTTGCATGTTTCCACAAACCCGTCCAACAACATAGTGGCATATCCGAGACCTCGGAATTTCCTGTGTGTGCAGATCATAGTAATGTAGTAAATAATTTCTTCGCCTCTATTTTCTTCGGAATAAATCATGCACGATGGACAGTTGCGAATGTCGAACACATTGTCAAAACAATAGAATGCAACCCTGTTTGAGGGATGCCGCAATAGAGATTGTATGTAGTCAATGTTGATTTTTGGATATGCAAAATATACAAAAATCATTTCAAGATCTTCTGTATTGCACAAATTCTCATTTAATATGCCCCCTTCGGGGGCAGAAATGAATGGATTGGACATATCAATTTGATGAGAATAAAATATCATTTTTCATTTTGTGCGTCGCAACCAAAGATGCGCAATGGGGTTCAATTTTCACGGAGTGTCAAACACCTGATGATTGCAATTCTCTATCGCCACCTCCAAAAAATATTGCAACAAATTAAAATTTCAATGTGGTGTTACAAATTTTGGATGCGGCGATAGAGGCGTCCAAACAAACCCCATTTTGGAGATTTATTGTTGCGCCGTCGAAAATACACAAATGAACCTTTTATTTCCACTGTTTTGAATCCCTGCCTTGTGCATAATTTTCACGGTTTCCATATCAACACTGTATCCATGAGTTCTAAGAAATCCCAACAACGAAGGCACATCCTTCTCATTCAAAAAGGGGTTATTATTTTTCATGGTAAATCCTTGCGCATTTCTCACAAAGGCGTAAGTGCAAGAATCAACAGGATGCAATGGCGAAGGAAACGCGGTGAAGGGCGATAGAGAAGGTACATGAATTCTTTTCACAAATGCATTAATGGGACCGGTCGGTTCTCTATTGACCGTCAAAATATTCTGATATTCCTTGTAATAGGTGTTCAAGAAGGGTTCTAAATATACAGTGTATGACTCTATATTGGGAAAAGGGTTTTCTTCAAACATGGATTGTATATAGGTAATCTAGAAACATCTTTCTGTGAAAAAACACGTCAATAGTCCCTGTATAAAAGCAAAAGACACCATCACCATTATGATTTTCACCCAATCGCGATTTGTGGGAATCAAATTCTTAGAAAAATCAATTTCTCTATTGCTAAATTTGCCAATGTTGTAGTGAAACAGATTTTCAAAAAGATTGACAAACAAATAGACGAAGAAAGACACCACCATAATTCTCGCGCTTGAACCGCGCAACAAATCGTACATTATATATTAGACGCAGGTCTTTTGCCCATTTCATACAGATGTGTGAAGTAGGACTTGGCAATTTCAAATATGTCTGGTTTCTCATAATAAGATATGCCTTTTTCCGCACAGTAAGCGCGCACTATGCCCTGCACCTGTCGCAGGGTGCTGTGTGGAATATTGGGAAACAGATGATGCTCTATTTGGATATCCAATCCAAAACAGATGAACCGCACCAATGGGTTCTCTGTTTTGTAATTCATCGTGCTCGCAACTTGGTTCGTCAAGAAGTCCAGCGTCTTTGCATTGGTGCATTCGGGTTGGATGTGCGACAGTTGGGCAATAAACAGAAACAGGAACCCTGTGAGAAAATAAAACACAAGGGTGTTTTGAAATCCGAAGCGATAGAGAATTGTCATAAATATTAGGAAATTCCATCGTTCGTGTTTGATGCTGTCGACCATGCCACTGAATCCGCCCAAACAGAAAAGCACCGGCGCATATATGTGCTGAAACTGGTGTTGCCAATAATGTGTGTGATCGAGCGAATTGCGAAATGTATATGGGTGCCCAACATAGTCAACGTCATAATCCAAGTTTGTGAAACAATGATGCAAAAAGTTGTGGTCCCATTTCCATTCCTCCGTTGTCAATATTGGCGCCACGGCAATGTGCGACACTAACCAATTTAACCATTGGTTTTTGAATCCAGTGTAGTGCGACGTCTCGTGAAAAATGAGGGCACAATGCCCTACATTTATGAAGGACAGCAACACGAACCACAATACAGACGGGTTTGCGAGAAAATAACAATGGACCCATAATGCAAGATACAATCCAAAACCGACCATGTTGACACAGATTTCGGTGTTGGACCAATAGAGGGGCAAATTTTTGTCGCAAATTTCATTATAAACCAGGGTTTTCAATGTCAAATAATCGTGATAAATGAATTCGTTTTTGTATTTGATGACCACATTGTCATCGGGAATCTCGTATTTTGCAAGGACTTGAAATACTGCGGGTATATCCTTGTGATAACTGTATATTAAAGGAGTGATGTCGGTGTGTGATTTGATGCGCGCAAACATATCAGTGCCACCGGGATGTTTGTCGACAAATTTGGAAACATCATAGGTTTTTCCACAAATATGATAAATTAACATTTATTATATTAGCATCGTATTTTTATCTGCGTTTTCTTTTTTCTGTGGTTTTTCTTTTTTTCGCAGTTTTTCTTTTTTTGCCGCCTGTCTTATACTGTTTCATGTGCTCTCGCAATGCTTCATCTAATTCGTGATTCTCATATGGAGCACTTGGATCGATTTTAGCATTCTTAAATATACTCCTTTCGAATCGGGTTTCCTCTGTTGCAGGATCTGTTACAGGTTTTGACACAGAACTTATTTTTCTTTTAGTTTTGGAAGACATTATATAATTACTAAATATTTTATGCAGTGGCAAGTTCTTTTGCAACATCGTGTTCCGACTTGGCAAAATCCTCACTTAAAAACACCATTTTCTGGGCATTCACACCAGATTTGCGAGTTCCATTAGTTGCCTTCTTTTTCTCTATTTTCCCGTAAAAATCAGCAATACGCGCCATGTGTTGTTTCGCCTGTTTCTGGGTCATTGACCGCGTCTTGCGCCAAATACCGGTTCTCAAATAAGACACAATAGACAATCGGATCGAATCCTTGGTTTTCAGCACCAGTTTGGTATTTGCGTGCAACTGATGCACGTCCATCAACAAAAAGTCGCCTTCGCGCACATCTACTCCCACACCATACTGTATGAAACATGTCTCGCCGCCTTCATAATCGCCGCGCTGCAAAACCACCAAATTGCCCAAACCCTCTTCATCGTCGCCGGCATCTTTGTGGGCGCAAGTGTTGAAATTCACATTGGTGGTCAGCGTGGTGAATGCGGTGCCCTTTATTTTGAAATGGGTTTCATCTGCCTTGGCGCGCTGTTTTTTATATTGCACCGGCGCCAATTTCTTATATTGAGCATCAATATGTTTTACTAAAGACTGCATTGGCAACCAATTCTCATAATTGCTCTGTGAGAAATAACTGCGCCGCACGGCAGGTTTAATTTCCTTCATGCCAACTTGACTAAACATGTATTTTTGTTGGACGGTCCATGTATCCATGTAACCGAGAATGTTAGAGGCAACCCCTTTGCCCTGCGCAATATTGCGCTTGCCTTTTTTAGTGCCGGTTGCCATGCCTCGGTTAGTGGTTTTGTGGGACTTGGCAAACTTGATAACATTATCATAGAAGATATCCATATCTTTTTTGGGGAGTACATTTTTGCGAAACCGCAATAGAACATCCCCGTTTTCAGTATAGACGTCCGCGTCTTCTCTCAAAATTACATAATTTTTCGAATTTGCCGGCGTAAGACACAAACCGCCCTTTTTGTTGGTTGCGTCGTCGCTCATGTCTTTGGATACGACATATGTAGGTATTCCATTAACCACTTTTTTGCTAATGATTCCCATATTATATATATCATTCTCATAAAAATATAAATATTGCGTTCTATGACAAACAATAGAATGGAAGAAGAACCGTCCGCGCAAAAAATACAACACGTCGTGATAAACGGCGGCGGACCGCTGTTATTTAATATGTATGGCGCATTGAAACAGTCGAATAAAAAAAAAATTTGGAATTACGAAGATATAGAAACATATTATGGGACATCCGCGGGGGCAATTTTGGCAACACTGATGGTGCTAAAATATGATTGGGACGAATTAGACAATTATATAATAAATCGACCTTGGCAACACGTGTTAAAATTCAACATATTGGAAATCTTCGATTATTACACAAACAATGGAATCACAGACATCAAATTAATAAATGAATTCTTTTCACCTCTATTGAAGGCGAAAGACATCTCAACGGATGTGACATTTGCAGAATTCAAACAGATAAATGGCGCGGGACTCTGCATTTATTCAACCGAATTCGCAACACTGAGCATTAAGGAGTTCAGCGCAGAAAACACGCCAAATGTGAAAGTATTAGAGGCAGTGTATGCATCATCGGCATTGCCGATACTTTTGAAACCGATTCAAATAGAAAATAAAACATACATAGATGGCAGCATATGTTTGAATTATCCTTTGGCAAAATGTTTGGAGAAAAATATAGACCCCCAAACAGTTCTAGGAATAAAAAACAAGTATCCAGAAATTGAAACAATGAAAATAGAAAACATGAATATGTTTGAATACATGACAAGTTTGGTGTTTTCTCTATTTACAAAAATGGAATATGCCGAAAAAATTGCAAATAATACAGGCAATCAATGCACGGACGGCGTAAAAGAGATACTTGTGTCATCGACCCCGGGCGATTTTTCCAAGTTTTTTAAATTGGCAAGTTGCAAAGAAGAACGCCAGAACGCAATAGAGAAAGGCGTAGAAGATGCTAATTGTTTGCAACCGTTTTCACAAAGTTTTCCAAATTGTCATTCGTGATTTTGGCGTCAAATTCGAAGATCTTACCATTGCTGTCTTGAATCTTGACAGTGGGAAATGAAGTGACATTAAAGTGGTCTATTTGCTTGGCAACATCTTTAATTTCCGAATCGGTGCAATCCACCCGGGTAATTGATATTTTTTTGTTATTTATTTTGGTGTCATGATATTCTTTTTGAAACTGATCAATGGCAGGTTTTGCATTGCGGCAATGGGGGCACCAGTCGGCAGTGAAGAAATACACAGTGATGATTTCGCCAGGTTTAACTATTTGCTGGTTTTCGTTTTTGTATTTTTCTTTGCGATTCCAGAATCCTTTTAACCATTCAAATACGTTTTCTGGTTTGCTTTCCTTGTCACCCTTGCTTTCTGCGTCAGCATCATCGGGTTTGTTTTTTTGCGTGCCATAATAATAAGTGTAAATATAGTATCCGGCAAGAGAAAACAAAACAAACAAAAACACCACAACAAATGGCAAATAATAAGGCGAAATATATCGCGACGCTAATTCATAAATTCCGGGCATTTATAATTTCTACAAATAATATAATATATTCACATATAACGATTCCTAAACAAGGAAATAATGTATGACTATATTATAGAACCCATGCCTTCTAACCGCAAAACCAGAAAACGCGGCAAATCAAATACGTGCAGTCCATATTCCACCGAAGATTACAACAGCAATGATGGGATGCTAACAACTGTATGGGGACCGAGTCAATGGCATTTTCTACACACAATGAGTTTCAATTATCCTGTGGAACCCACGCCCCAAGACAAGAAACACTATTTAGATTATATTTACAGTTTGCGATACACATTGCCTTGTGGCAAATGTAGAGCAAATTTGCACAAGAATTTGAAGAAATTGCCGTTAAAGATGTCACACATGGCATCGCGGGATACATTTTCCAGATATGTGTATGACCTGCACGAATTGATAAACAAGATGTTAAACAAGAAACCTGGACCAAGTTATGAAAAAGTGCGCGACACCTATGAGAATTTCCGTTCAAGATGCACACAAACGCAAGAAGAACACAAGATAAAAGCATTATTAAGGAAAACATTAAAGACGGAAAGTGGATGCACGAAACCTCTTTATGGAAAAAAGGCAAAATGCATATTGCGCATAGTGCCTCAAGAGAAAAAAACCCAGACATTTGAAGTTGATAACAAGTGTGTGAAGAAATTGATAAAAGCATAAATTACACCGCCTGTATATTTTTGTATTGCCAAATATATATAGTTTTTGATGTCGGCAAGATTAAATATGAACCCAATTAAACCTGTGTTGTGGAAAGGTCGCACATTTAACCAAATTGTGTCCGGATTAAAAATGAATGGACCCACCAATGCGACAAATATATTTGGTGCTTTGCCGATGAAACATTACAGAAAGGAAATCGCGAGCACTACTCTCACCGATCGCAGTTCTAGACCCAGCATGAGCGTCGATGAGTATTTGCGACCGGGTGCTGTAATAACAACAACAGAGGATAATAACACAGGATTGTGTGGAACCGTTGATTTATCGAGTGTGTTGCCCAATGACACGACGGAGCAACCGGTGACAACTGCGTGCTCTATTCGCGCCGACGATGCACGACGCCGTGTGCGCAGCGCCGGAAATGCCCGAAACCCTTTGGGATCCAAATATAACGCCGATTTCAAACAGTATTTAGTAAATCGGAAGCGCACATTTGCGCAGAGTGGGTATCATCATTTTCAAACAGGTGATTCTAGTGTGGATGCTGGCGCGCCGGCAAGTTTGCAAAATGTGTATACGCCCAACGGAATTAATACGTGTGAGGATAGCGCTAACTTTGTGAAGTCGTATTACAAACCGAGTAATGCCAAGTTTGCCACGCAGGGCGGCGTGTCGTCGGGCGCCCGATTGGACCGACTCAAATATGACACCATTTTGAAGGCGCGCAACTCATACAAGGTGGCGATTGCTGAACCTGTGGGTTTATCGCTGAAAGACAAGACGGGATATCCCAACAGCAGATGCAATTTGAAAGGGTGTGCTCGTGAGTGCAATGTAACGAGTGTTACAGGAGTAATAGTAGATTACCCTTCTAATCCGGATCCTGCTGGACAATATTCACAATATGTCCATGGATTTCCAATAGTGTGGAATCCAATTGCAAATGGAACGGTTTATCTTATTTCTCAAGATGTTGCAGGAGACCAAACATTTGAAATTCTTACACCAACAACTGGAATTTTTTACTCAAATGTGTGGACAAGTGATCCCATTATTGTTCACGCAAATGTGACCGGATGCCCCACTGTCACTGGTTCTGCTGTGGCGCCGTGTTTCTTTCACGATGCCATTGTGACAATGGCAGATGGCACAACAAAGGCAATAGAGGATGTGCGAGTTGGCGATATGGTATTGGGCGCATTTGGCGAACACAATCAGGTGCTTGCTTTGCATCGTCCTCTATTAGGAAACAACACAATGACCAATATCAACAACAACCATCACACATCGTCGCACCATCCGCATATATCGGTTGATAAAAAGTTTTATGCAGTGAAACCGGCAACAGTGATGTCAAACACATATGGCAAATCACACACAGTGTTGGATGAAAACATGGAACCATATGAGAGATTTTTAGCAGGTCTGAAAGCAGGACGGGTGGAACAGATGGAACTGGGTGTGACACTAAAAACCGTTGATGGACCATGCGAAATCACATTTTTGGACACATATGAAATGGCGCCGGAAACACAGTTGTATAACTTGGTTGTGGGGGGAAGTCATACATATTGTGTTGATGGATATGCGGTGACGGGATGGCCTAATGAAGACGATTTTGATTATGATGTGTGGGAGATTAAAAAATAAAAAGGTAGAAAAAAGGTAATTTGCCTAGAGGTTGCTATAATTAAAAGGAGGGGTCCAAGGGGAACCATGGGTTCCCCTTAAAGGAGGGATCATAAGGGGAGAACAACCGTAGGTTGTTCCACTTCTCGGCGCCTTCGGCGCCGAGAACCTTGGTTAAGTGGCACCGAAGGTGCCACGACGCTCGCACCGGAGGTGCGAGTCAACCCCTTAAAGGGAAGGATCATAAGGAAACCGTAGGTTTCCTTATTTTGCGTAAAAAAAGTGTTAATTTTGTGGTCAATATGTATAACTGACCACAATGTTATGGAAAGGACGCACATTTAATCAGATTGTTTCAAAGATAAAACTAAACAAAACATTAATCGAAGGTTCAAATAAATTCATATCATCACCGATCAAATATTATAGGCGCGAGATTGACACACAGGATAATTGCACGCGCGCCACGACCAGTCTTATGGATTTTTTCAGACCGGGCGCATCAATAGTAAATAGTGCAACTGGCGCTGGCGTCCACACTGTCAACTTTGTTGTGCCAAATGACCTGTGTGAAAACCCCACCACAGATGCATGTTCGACGCGCGCCGAAAACGCAAAACGCCGAGTGCGCAGTGGCAAAAATCCAGACACCAAACTGTACTGCACGTCATCGAAACAACGTTTAGAAAAGCGCGGACTGCAATATGAGCAACACAACTATCAAAAAATGCAAATAGGCGACCCCACATTTTCAACAGGAACACCGGCAACATTGCAAAATATCTATGTGCAAAATGTGAAAAACCGTGTGCCAAAGGTGAAAATAGAGATGAACGGGGCGCCCCTTTTCAAATACAGATGGATAAACGGTCGAGAATATGATGTTATTATTCCCAACGGCGAATATAATTTAGACGATTTGAATGTTGAATTTAACGGCATTTTGGCAATAAACAAGCATTATTTGGTAGATATGCACACAAACAATGTGAAATTGTATTTTATGAAATTTGTCTATGACACATATAGCAATCGGATTCAAATACAATGTTCGGGTATTGATTCTCAGTTATATCCATCATACAGGTATGAGACATGGACATCATATTTAATAAGGGTGGATTGGAACATCCCCGATTACACATTGATTCCCAATATTATACTGTTGGAAAACCAGTTTTTGGACATAATTGGATTTGAAACACCCGGATATTATCCGCCGGAAAAAATCAGTGAAACAGAACCATTTACGCAACCGGAAACAAATACGGATCCCATGCAGAATCATTATCTAGGAAAACCGCGATACTATGTGTTTGGCGAAAAGGAACCATTCATAAAGACGAAGTTTGAACCACTTATTTATAAACCGAGCAATAGTGCATTTGGGGTGCAAGGTGCGGTCAGCGCGAGTTCGGTGGTGACGCGATTGAAATACAATACAATTACTGGTGCCACAACCCAATACACCACACCTTTGGGACAACCAATGGCAAGTGCGCTTGCATACAATGTGCCTGCGCCGGGATATACACAGAAATATAATATTGGATATGGTCCTGGTTGCATACCGACTATTGTAAACCTTTGAACTTTTAAAACACCGATTATATAACCTGAACCCACCGAAGGTGGGTTCTCGGATATAAAAGGATAATTTATAAGTATCAAAGTGACAGTTACTTTGGAAATTCAAAGATGCCGACCCAAAGGGTCGGCGTTTAGAATGTCCAAAGGTGTAAAAAGTCGCAGTGACAATATATCTTTTTGCCCCGATCTAAAAACTAAAGGTGGATAATATATATATAAATGTCTTCGACTACTGTGGCACCTACTGTTGCACCCACCGTTGCACCCACCGTTGCGCCCACCGTTGCAGCAACAACTAAAACTACTACCACGGCAACAACCACAACAACTGACGATTCTGCTGCCGCATTTAGTGCATTTTTTCTGTTATTTCTCGGAATTTTTGTAATTGTTTCCATATATTGTTTAGTAAAATCACTCATTTGTTTTGGCAAATCGGGATCAACTGGTGAAAAAATATTTGGAGTGATTATTGCTTTTTTCACAGGACCATTTTATCTTCTGTATTTAAATTTCAACGAAGGATATTGCAAGGATGAAGACACCCCTGTTGCACCTGCAACTCCCATGGTTGGTGGACGTAAAAAACATTAAATGTAAAACATTTAAACAGTTGACATGTTATTAAAGTATAAGATGTCATCATTGCTATTTGATTATTATCCCAGTTATATGTTGTTGAAACTCTATATCAGCAACCCAAGTTTAAAATTGAAATATGTAGATGAAGTAAATAGTCATAATTTAAAAATCATCCACAATCCAAAGTACATTGACGCCGGTTTTGACATCTATGTTCCTGAAAAAATCACATGCTCTAGCGCCAACAAAATCAACAAGATTGATCATGGCATTAAATGCAGTGCAACCGTCATGTCTGGACCAAGCAAATATGACACGGGAAATTACAGTGTTATGTGCGAGGCAATTAAGTTCAATACAGGGTATTATATGCATCCCAGATCAAGCATTTATAAGACGCCATTGAGACTTGCGAATTCTACAGGAATCATTGATGCGGGGTATCGCGGTAATTTAATCGGCATGTTTGATTGTTCTGCCGAAGAGCATGTTATAGAGCAATATGACCGATTGTTGCAGATTTGCGCGCCATCATTAATGCCTATTTTTGTGGAGATTGTGGAGACAGAGGAGGAATTAGGAGAGCAAACCCAACGAGGGGAAGGTGGATTTGGATCCACTGGAAAATAACGAGGGTGCAATCAATGGGCAACTATGTTGCCCCACGTGTAACTGCCTCCCTTCGGGTAGCAGTTATACCCTCTTGCTTCGCCTTACCGATTAGCGTCGCGCGGTCCCTCCGGGACCTTCCTGACGCAAGAAAAAATTGATTCTTTCTTTTTTGAAAAAGAATCAACCAATAAAATAAAAATGAACACATCTTTAAATCTAGTAATTACACCAATTAGTAAAAACCCGAAAAGTCCAAGCAATGTGGACTATGCAGAACAGATATCTCGTTTAGGACACAAATGGTGTTGGGATGACAGTCGTTACAACACAGCAAATGCCGGCGAATATTTCGCATATTATTTCCATGGAAAAAAGGTAGTAATACATCGCATTTTGGAAGTAAAATTACCTACAGAACGATTGCCAAGTTGGTCAAAAAACGTGGGTCAAGGAAACCGAAATGTCCTTGAATTATCTGATCCATTATTTACAATTTCTTGGTCAAAGTGGCAAGAAATGAGTGGACCCGAGAGCAAACAGGGCACATACAGAACAACATTGTCCATTAAAAAAAGACCAATGTTGTTTGAATATTTAACAAACAATGTTTAAACCTTAGAACCCTCATCAGAAACCTTCTTAGATAGGTCTTTATTGGCATCAATATCATTGTATTGGATTTTGCCTTTCAAATAGGCGCTATAGAAGATATTTTTTTCCGTCGAAACAGTGGAATATACATCACTCATTTTAGTAATCATAAAAAGCACCGATGTAATAAAAGTCGAGGTTGTCTTGTCATCCAAATAGTATTTATAGACGACAAATCCAGACAGAATCGTGTTTATGACAAAACACGTGAGCGCAGCATATCCCGATTTCTGATAAAACATATCATAAAACAGGATTGTGTTCTTCCTCTCTATCGGCAACTTTTCCAAAACCAGTCCAACAGAATCATTGTCGGTCATGCATTTGGGATTGACATCCAAATAGGCAATCATTTTTCCCTCGCGCTTAATCTCGGCAAAATACATTGTGAGAAAAGCAGCAAGTGTAATACAGTTGAAAGTGAATCCAGCATTGTACAAGGGATCCGAACCGGTTTGCGCATTCTCCTCGATAGAGCAAATATGGTCTCCGCACGTCTGGGGCACAAACAAGATTAAAAAAGACGCAATCATCACTCTGTATAATTCCAACACAACAGTAATAGTGACGCCGGTTTTCTGTTGGAAATCCTGGTCTCCCATGGTTGTTTGGATCGAAGTAAAACAGTTGGTGATTTTGTCAAAATTGCAAACGATTGTGGGGCACCGCGAAACCCAAGATACTGTGGGAGCAGGTTCGGTTACGGTTTCATCGCTTTTGGCAGGCGTGGCAATATCAATAACCACTAAAGATTCGGTCGACGATGTTTCAGATATAGGGGCAGCAGCAGATTCCATTATATATAGATAATAATAGTTTATTTATGTTGTTTGCCAAATGTGTTTATACAAAAGATGCCTGTCTACCTTATGGTTGCCCATTGATGGCACCCTCGAATGAATGTTATTATTTATGCGTCAGCGAAAATAACCACCTTCGGTGGTTATACGTAGTTTCACTTAGCGACGCTAATCGGTAAGGCGAAGCAAGAGGGTTAAGCGTCTTTCAGACGCGACACTTGCACCTATGGTGCAAGACAGGCACCCTCGGTATAACACCCACGACACAAGGGCATATAATTGTCAGCACCAATCACAATTTGCGCATCCTCGCTAGTAACTCTGTGTGAAAATATGGCAAGTGTGCCATCGCGACATTTAGAGCAAAATGCGCTCAGTTTTTCCACCTTATCACACAGCGGAATTAAATCGAGCATTTTGCCAAATTGTTTGCGTTTGAAATCGCCATCAAGACCACATATATGAACGCGTTTATTATAAACCTCTATCATGCTCACCACAGAATGAACCAAATCCTCGAAAAACTGTCCTTCGTTGATGAGAACCACATCGGCGTCGCGCCACAGATCGTAGTCCAGTGTTTTCGAAAATACGCACGGGATTTCAATGCGATCATGCGACGACAACGCAACATCGCTATATCGGACATCCAATTCATAATTAATAACCACGATTTTCTTACCTATAAATTTGTAGGCATTGTAATGCTCTATAAGACGCGTGGTTTTCCCGGAAAACATGGGACCAATAATGAGTTCTAAATATCCGACTGAAGGCGACAACATGGATGGATTTTTAGACATCAAAGGTTTATATATTTTTCGATGATTTATTGTGATCTCTATTGTCCGCGCACACAACATTGTCCATGATGAAATAATCAACCAACACGTCGATTTTGCAGTCGTAGTTGTGCAGCACGATTTCCATGCGCGAAAGCATGTCACCATTTATTTCCGGCGCTGCCAAAATACAATAACCATAATAATCCTTTATGATTTGTTTTTTGTCGATGTTGTAGTGAATGCTGAGGTTGTGTATGAATTCTTTCAATTTATTATGAACCACCAAATAATTATCATTGTCGCTGGATTCAAACATGGATTTGAGTTTTTCCCACACAGATGCGTTGATAATATTATCCTGTTTGACAACCAAATTCTGGTTTAATTGAATGAAATTAATCATGCTGCGAATATCCGATTTATACAAATTCTGTATGACGTTGATGGATTTGTCGGTTAGTGGAAGATTCTCCTTTGTGCAAATGTCGCGTATAAATTCGTGGATTTTTTGTTGGGGCAATTGGTTAAAGCGCACACAGATGAATTCGTGTTGGAGCGACAGTTCGATTTTGCTGATATAATTGCAAATGAGGCAGAATTTCACATTGTCGCCGCACACTTGCAGCAAATACTTGAGCGCTTGTTGGGCGTTTTTGGTCATATAATCGACTTCGTCGAGGACGACAAATTTGTATCCGGTTTCAAACAGATTCTTGGTTCTTACGAATTGGTATATTTGATTGCGAATGGTGTCTATGCCGCGTTCATCGGATGCATTGAGATGGATAACCAGACTTTTGTTGACATGGTTTTGCGATTTCTGATATTCGTTTATGAGATTTATTACAGTGGTGGTTTTGCCGGTGCCGGGGGGTCCATACAGGAGCAAATTGGGGAAATATTTATTTTTCAACATGGTTAGGAAAATTTTCTTGTTTGTGGGATCGAGCACAATATCATCGAATTTGTTGGGACGGTATTTTTCGGTCCATGGAATATTTTCGGTGTTTGAATTCATATGCAATAGAGAAAATACCGAAAATGTATCTATATTCTTTTTAAGGAAACCGTAGGTTTCCTTAAGATCCTTCCCTTTTAAGGAAACCTACGGTAAGTTCCACCGAAGGTGGAACGACGGTGGCGCCGGAGGCGCCACTTGTGTCCTTATGATCCTTCCCTTTTAAGGAAACCTACGGTTTCCTTATGATCCTTCCCTTTGATTGTTTCTTCCCATTGATTGTTTCTTCCCTTTGAAATGCATGGCAATAACCCCCGCGAAAATTGATTTCGCAAAACAATTTACAGAAGAGGTATCAAATAATAGAAAAACAACTTAAAGAAAAATAGATGGCATCAATTGACGACGAATGGGAGCAGTTTATGAGTGGCAAACCCGACAACAATGTGTGCGAAGACAGCGACGACGACGACATTGTCATTCCAGACATACCACAATGCAGGGATCTTTATATTTCAACAAAGACGAAGAAACCATTTCTAAACATTGATGACAAAATCGACATACTAAGTCTGTTTTGGAAGATTCCAGTGATTGAATATTGGACCCCGATAGAGGGAATAGTAAAAAAACAGATGAAAATAGTATGCAAGACCGAGGCAGAAACAGAAGAATTGGAAAAACGCAGAACTACCGAATATTACTTTAAGGACAAGAAGATTGTAAAACAAAGCGAAAATTCGAATCGCAAAACCAAATACAAAGATGAACGCAAGATCTCGGTGGGATTAAATACAAAGGATGTTATGAATTGCCGCGGCAAAGAAGGCGGCGGCGCAATGTACAACTGTATTGCTCTCACAATCCGCTTTAAGAATGAAAACAACACATTTATCGAAATCCATGTGAAAATATTCAATACAGGAAAATTGGAGATCCCCGGCATCTTGGATGCAATCCTGTATGAACGCATTAAGGTATTTATTTTGCAGATTCTGTCGCCGCATTTCTTGCCTCATGTGTTGGATTTTCGTGCTCCTACAAGTGAAAATGTAATAATCAATTCGAATTTCTATGTGGGATTTAACATCAATCGCGATGCATTACACGGGATTTTGCGCAGTGAAAAATACAAGATTGACACCATTTATGATTCGTGCACGTATCCTGCGGTAAAGTCGAAATTCTATTTCTGCAATGCGCTTGGATTTGATCCGGTGCTGCAGCGGGGCACAATACAACCCGAAGATCGCGCACTTAAAACAAAGGATATTATGATTTCTGACAAATACACAAAGGTGAGTTTCATGGTATTTAGGACGGGTAGTTGCTTGATTGTGGGCAATTGCACGGAGGAAGTGCTGATGTTCGTGTATGAATTCGTGAAGAAGGTTCTAACAGATGAATACAAGAATATTTATGTTGAGGGCGATGAGGAAACACCCGAAAGCAAAAAGGCGCAGAAAAAGACTAAATTGCGAAAACGCAAAATGATGGTGACGCCGGACTATTTCTCAAATATAAAAAAAATTGAGGAGTAAAATTATAAATAAAAAGCATTGTTTTTTATTTAGAAATGAAGGTTATGTCGAGGGGGTGAAACCAAGAGGGTGCAGATGGGGGTGCAGATGGGGGTGCCGAGGGTTTGTCATCCCGCAAAGCGGGATGCGACGCTCGCCCCTCGTTTATGCAATTTTCTTTGTAGGAATAGAGGCGCATACCAAATAAATAGAATTCTCTGTCATGATGATAAAATCAGCGCCAACCTTGTAAATTTTTTGAATGGGACTGGTGTACTCATCCTCGCTCTTAACCAATAACTTCTCCTTGGTCTCGCGGACACCAACAAGTGCCGTCTTATTAATGGAATCAGTCCAATAATCGAGCAAAATGGGTTTATCCTCCGAAATGGCAAGTTTGATGGCATTTTGCATAGTGGTATTTTCAGGCATTCTGACAGAATCGGTGCTTGTAGATGGTGCGGTGGCAGTTTTAACACTCATTGTGGGTATGATTATATTATGTAAAACATAATAAAAACCACTTTAAATACTAATTTCAACGATTAAGTTATTGCTAAATAATTTGTCCAAGAGAAGAATAAAAGATGGCAATAGAGAATTAAATGGATGGACATGCGTCTTTTTGCAAAAATAATAAAACATGAATATTATTGCCATTTTTGTTGCTGTAATTTAAGTTGAATATATTGCTAAAACAATATAAATAAAAACTGCCAAATAAAATATCAAACACCGAAAATGTCGCACTATTATGATGAACCCACCAACACAACTTATTATGATCCCACCATGGTTATTAAAATCAGTCAACTCGAGAAGAATTCCAAAATAGAGGATATGCAGGTTTTCATAGTTTATGACGACGAAGAGGATCTGATTTATATGTATGGTTCGCGAAAGGACAAATCTCACCCCGATTTAGTTGATTTTGTGAAGACTTTCGACAGTGAAAGTCATGCATATGATTTTTTATGCATCATGATGGGACTGGACATGGGTTATGCTGTAAATACAAGTGTATTTTTGATGTCCGGACTCACCAATTATTCGATTTACGATGATTTTGTTGCCAACGTCAATAAGTCCGAAGAACTGTCTGGATTCGACAAAGAACATCTGACATTAAAGCGTTTTCGAAAATTCTTGGGTGTTCTTTTTTAACTACAAATAATATATACTGTGTATGACAATTATTGGACACGGGACATATGGATGTATTTACAAACCGCCGATTAAATGCGCGGCAACATCAAAGACTCGTAAAAAACCGATTAATTACACAAACAAAATCGCCAAATTGCTCACCGAGAAAAGTGCCAACGCGGAATATAAAGAATACAACATTGTGTCGAAAATCGATCCCAAAAACAAGTATCATTTAGGTAAACCGATATTATGTCACGCCGACGCGGCAGATTTAAAACAAAAGACGGACGCGCACCCTTGCAAAAAATACAACGAAGAAAAAGACAACGACGAATTTCGATTGTTAATAATGGAATATGGCGGAATCGAATTGCGAAAATACATCGAAACCCCAAAAACATTTACTTCTGATTTTTGGAAGAAAGCGCGCAACATCTTTGAAGGCGCGCAATTATTTGCAAAAAACGGAATCACACATCGTGACATAAAAACATCAAATATTTTGCTCAATCCGGGGTCAAACCAGTTGATCTATATTGATTTTGGATTATCTAGAAATGTGAAAGAACTCACAAAGGATATAATAAGTGGAAAAAAGAAAACTTCATTTCACTGGAGTTATCCATTTGAATATGGATTGGTCTCACAAGCAAAGAAGATAATGAAAATGAACGACGCCGAAATAGATGAATTATATAGAAAAACAGTCAACCTTGTGTTTAATGAAACGACCGCAGACGAATACAAAAGCATAAAGACGATGCTGACATTGTTAGATGACCGCATGTTTCCATTAAATCAATTGAAAGTGGAAGTGATGATACACGAGTCAATTGATTCGATTCGCATGTTTAACAGTGTCGAAGAATGTGTGGAAACCATGGTAAAAACCATTGATATGTTTTCGCTGGGATTGACTATGAATGAGACGCTGAATGCGTTTTATGACGCTGGTAAAATCACACACGATTTTTATAGACAAATGCGTGTATTGCTTTCAAATATGACCAGTTTCAACATGCAAACACGATTGCAAGATTATGGCGAAGCATTAACCCTGTATGACAATATAATTGGCACATCGAAAAATAAAAAAAAATCCGTTAAAACAAAGAAAAAATAGAGTAAGGGAATGCAAAATAAAGCAAGAAAATTGATTTGAAAACAACTCAAATCAATTTTGATAATAAACAAATATAGATATAATAAAATGTCAACTTTTTATGCGGTTAAAAAAGGAATCAGTGAGGGTATATATGAGTCTTGGGAAGAGTGTCGTGTGCAAATAGACAATTTCAGCGGAGCACAATATAAAAAATTCAAAACTAGAGAAGAGGCGAAAGAATACATGGAAACCAAAGAAATTACAATAAACGTGCCGGGTGCAGTTCCAGATGCTGTTTCGCACAGAGAAGCACCTTCTCTATCGCCCGACCAACAATATGCATTCAATAAATACAAATTGGGTCAGAACATTTTCATAACAGGTCCCGGCGGAACAGGCAAATCACATTTAATAAAATACATTCGCGACGATTTGGTTAAAACCGGTCAAAACCACGCTATTTGTGCTCTAACAGGATGCGCGGCAGTACTACTTGGATGTTGCGCCAAAACCATTCATTCGTGGGCAGGCATCGGCATAGCATCCGGCGACAAAGAAGAAATCGTTGCCAAAGTATTAAAGAATGGTCGCACGGTGGGGCGCTGGCGCTCGGTCAAAACACTGATAATTGACGAAGTCAGCATGATGTCTGCGAAAATCTTCGAAGTCCTAGACAAAATCGGGCGCAACACGCGCAAACAGTATTTGCGACCCTTTGGGGGAATACAGATGATATTAATCGGCGATTTCTATCAATTGCCACCTGTAGGAAAAATAAGCGACCCGGAATCACGACTATTCTGTTTTGAATCGCCCATTTGGGATACCACATTTGCGTCTGAAAATCATATTCAGTTGCGCACACCGCATCGCCAAAAGGATCCCGTGTATATCAAAGTGTTGGAAGAAGTGCGCTCCGGAAAATTGTCAAAAGAAACCATTGATATACTTGCCGACCGACTTGGCGCCACATTGCCCGACACAGTAATAAAACCGACCAAACTGTTTCCGCGCAATGCCGATGCTGATATGGTGAATCAAAACATGTATTCGCAAATTAAAGAACCCGAAATCCTGTATGAATGCAAACAAATGGACAATATGCAATTCTATGCAGACACGGCAATCCAAATTCCACAGGATATTATTAATCGGTGTTCATTATTGTCACGAGAAGACGTCAATCAGCAAATCGATTTGTATATGGAAAACAACCATTTGCTAAAAGTGGTCAAATTGAAAAAGGGTGCCGTAGTCATGTGTTTAGCAAACTTGGACACGGATGCGGGGATTTGCAATGGATCGCAGGGCGTCGTCGTGGATTTCGTGGCAATTAGTGGAAAAATGTGTCCCGTGGTTCGATTCCTGAATGGCGTGACCATGAAAATTGCGCCAAAGGTGCATCAACACGATGATTATCCAACATATGGTGTTGAACAATTGCCGCTGCGATTGGCGTGGGCGTTTACCATACACAAGTCGCAGGGAGTGACGCTGGAAATTGCCGAGATGGATATAGGATCTCGTGTGTTTGAATGCGGGCAAACCTATGTTGCATTGTCGCGTGTGAAGAGTTTGTCGGGACTTTATTTGAGTGGGTTTAATCATACAAAGATTAAAACCAATCCGAAGGTGTTGGCGTTTTATGAAAAAATGCCGACTCTTACGCCGGAAATAATGGCGAGTGCAGAAGACTTATTAAATACATTAGAAAAATGCGCATCTGGCGGCGGAGGAAATGTAAATGGAGTTAAATTGGTTAAAATATAATTATTTCTTGTGAGATCGTCGGGTCTTGCGGACCCTTTTGCCTCCAAACCAACTATTAGTTAACTTCTTTAAGTTTGCTTTTTTTTGTTCAAGATCTTTTTTATTTTTTTCCATGGCGTCGTCAATTGCTGCAATTGCCTTTTGTTTGTCTTTTTTCTCGTTGTCTATTTTTTCTTCTAAATCATGAATTTCTTTTCTTAATTTGGTTTCATCTGTTTTCTGTTGTTCTGAAACAGTGACATATTTTTTTTCTTCGCCAACTGGACCTTGACGAAACAAACTCCATCCGCCAAATAATTTTCGACTCTTTCGTTTTCTATCACCTTTGGACATTTATATATTTATTAAAGATTTTTGCAAGTCTAAACGGAGAGGATTATAAGTAGTCAGCACAAAAGGGAAGGATCATAAGGGGAGAGCACCGAAGGTAGAACAACCATAGGTTGTTCCATGTGTATTCGCCCTCCTTCGGGACGGGCGAATATATGCTCCACTTCTCGATGCCACTACGTGGCATCTTGAACCTTGGTTTCCTTAAAAGGGAAGGATCCTAAGGAAACCGCAGGTTTCCTTAAAACCGTTGGTTTCCTTAAAAGGAGGGATCATAAGGGAACCTTGGTTCCCTTAAAATCATGGTTGCCAAGGTAAACAACGTGGCGCCCCAAACAGTATCCATAATGGCAATATGCAAATCATAGTTTTTCAATATGGCATAATTAGTAAAATCATACACACCGTATATTGCTAAACCGAGCAAAGTTGCCTCCCAAATGGGTCGTTTATTTTTTAATATAAACCAATATAATGCGATGGACAATAAGATGTAAACAACCGCGCCACTCCACCAACGCAGTTGCATCGCCACCCGCTGAATACGCACCACCATTTCACCAAACATGTTTTTCGTAAAATATAAATACACGGCATCTAACAAAATCAATATTATAAAAATCTTAAAAATTTCAAAAAGCATTTGCATACTATATATTTAGCTAAAAATAATAGTCCATGATTATATAAGAATGCTTCTTAGTGACGAAACATCATTTATCCAAGGAGTCCATCAAACACCGATTGTTGGACAACAAGAACGCACCGATGATTTAAATAAACGAATCCGAAGCAGACAGTTCCCCGATTTCCCATTAGAACCACAATATGATTTCCGACCTGTTTCGACAAAATATCAAGTGCTCTCCAAACCTGCCGCGCAAACTCCAAAACAGATATATATGGAGCACAATGTGTCCCTCAATTTCAATCCGGGAACTCGCAACGGACCTTGGAAAACTTATGCCACCAACATTGACACAGAAACCGTGTTGCGCAATTATTCGATGGGAATGGACCCAATACAACGAATGCCAATTAAAACGGCAATCGCCAATATGTATGTGCCCGAGTCGACCAGCGATTTATACAAAGACGGAAAAACAGTGGTATATAGACCATCGGAACAACCCTATGAACTCCTGTTTTCGAAACCCACATTTGAAGGCGCGCCCAGTCGATGGAACACACAATCGAAAATTGGTGCCGATCGATTCAATAATAGCACTCGCACACAATTAAAACAGGCGATGTAAACCACTTATAGAAGAATTAAAATGGGTCATTTTAATTCTTCAATGGCGTCACTGAGACGCACAATGTCCCATTGAAATATTCGCCAATATACTATATAGCATCTAAAATGTTTAAACTGCCAGAATTTGAAAACATCTATTTATTTTACCTGTTATTGGCATTATTTTTGATGATTATTGCAAATTATTTGTTTAGGACAACCTTTGCCATAAAATCTGTCGAAGGATTCACACAGATGCAGAAATTCATATTAAAACGCGACGATGATTCTTATGACAAATTTTACGCCCACATTTATGATGAAATTCATTTGCCAGAAGAACGCTGCACCAAAGAACTGAAACTAATATTGGACACCACTTATGCAGATGAAACCAGCGTGATTCTTGATGTGGGATGCGGGACCGGCGAAACCTTAAAGGTCCTGGATGCTGCCAAATTTCGCAGTTTCGGGATCGACAAATCGCAGGCAATGATAGAGAAAGCAACCCAAAAGTGTGGAAAACAAGTAAAGATCAAACACGCAGACGTGCTTGATGCAATGAATTATGATAAATACACTTTTTCACACATATTGTGTCTCTATCACACCATTTATGAAATCGAAAACAAACGGAAATTTTTCCAAAACTGCCGATATTGGTTGAAAAACGGCGGAGTTCTGGTGGTTCATTTAGTGGACAAAAAGAAGTTCAATACAGTTGTGCCCGCGGGCAAATTATCATATATTGACAACCCGCAAAAATACACCAAAGAGCGAATCACCAAAACAACCGTGGATTTCATGGATTTCGTGTATGATTCCAGGTATGATATTAAGGAAGGACCCGTTTCCACTATTATGGAGAAATTCACAGATTCAGCAACTAAAAAGGTGCGACAAAATGAGCGCCGACTATTTATGGAGTCGGAAGATGCCATATTACAGATGGCAACTAACGAAGGATTCACACTTTATGGCAAAATCAATTTGGAACCGGTCATACAGGATGAATTTCAGAGTCTGTATTTGCTTGTATAAGGAATCCATAGGATCCGAAAACTAATTCTGAGTTTATAATGTTTATGTGCATATATTAAAGGATCTATGTCTTGCGACAAACACACATACAAAAATGGATTTAGACTAATTCACGAAAAAGTGCCGCATAATACATCACAAGTGTCGATTAATGTGTTTTGTGACATCGGAAGCATCCACGAATCGCAAGAAAATCTAAGGGGTGCCGCGCATTTCATAGAGCACATGTGTTTTAAGGGAACCACGCGCATACCCAACACTCGCGCACTGAGTCTCACATTTGACAAAAGTGGCGCATATTTAAATGCATTCACCGACCGCCGATACACCTGTTATTATGCAACCGGACTATCAACCCACCTATGTGAATATATTGACACGCTGGGCGACATGCTATTGAATTCCGTGTTTAAAAAAACAGAATACGAAAAGGAGCATGATGTTGTCCGCGAGGAAATGACAAAAGATGCCGACGACGCAGAGACCAATGTTTTAGAAAATGCCGACCATTTTTTGTACGCCGGTTCGACCTGTGCGAATCCAGTGGATCTTCTCAAATATCATGAAGGACCCCAAACTTTGAAACACGCAGATGTGCTGACATTCTACAATCAGTATTATGTGCCATCGCGATTCATACTAAGCATATGTAGTGCAAAATCCTTCGATTTCATTAAACGCTGTGTAGATGCGAGTCCATTTGCAACATCGCCAAAAATGCCGGTGATCCCCATACCGCCGCTAATTCTTGGCATAACTCCTCAAACAGGTGTGCAGTATTGCATTCGAAAACAACCCGGATTGTCGCCGGCGCACATATGCATTGGATTTCGCACGTGTGGCATTTCAAATGCCGATAGATACTGTTTGAAAGTGCTGAAAAATTTGTTGAGCGAGACTATGAATGCGCGTCTATTTTTCTTGTTGCGCGAAGAAAATGGATTATCATACACGTCCAGTGCGATGTGCGATTATTTTGAACACATGGGTGATTTCAAAATATATGCGGAATGTGATAATGCCAAGGTTTTTCGCAACAAAAACAAGAAGGGTGTGTTTCCTTTATTGATGGATATGATAGAGGATTTAGTGAAAACTGGTATTAAGACAGATGAATTGTTGTTGGCAAAAAATTATTTGAAAGGTAAGATGAAAATGAAATCGGAAGACTGCGATGTGCTTGCCAAACACAATGGCAAATTGGCGCTGTTTGGAGTGCCGCACATACCGTTTTCGGAAGTTTATGCAAAACATATTGATCCTATTACAAAAAAAGATGTAAATGATTGCATTAAAAAATATTTTAGAAAAGAAAATATGGTAGTATCGGTGATTTCAAGTAATCCCGAAGTAGTAAAACAGGGGAACTACATAAGGGAACCAAGGTTCCCTTAAGATCCCTCCTTCATATGTTTACCTTAAAGGGAAAGGTCTAAGGAAAACCGTAGGTTTGCCTTATTATATCATGATAATGCAAAGGAAACTCAGAAAATGAATCAAGAATGGTTTTTCTATTTTGTGGTGGTTGCCGTCATTTTTGTGTGCGGATACATGTATTTCGAGAAATCCGATTTCCAGTTGAAATGCATCGTAAGCACAACAGACGGCAACAAATACTGTGTGCGAGAAACATCCAAAATCCAGGAATCTGCCGAATTATTGGCAAAGGTCACACAGAAGTGCAAGAAATTGGTCGAATATGTAGGCAAAAAACACCCCGATAACGATTATGTGCAACGATTGGTCAAGGGATTTAATCCTCAAAAAGTGATGGAGGCGCTGCCCACCAGCGAATATACATCCTACAGTCAAAACAAGGGCGAGAAAATCGCATTTTGCCTGAATAAGGAGAAAGGCGGCGTCGAATTAATCGACGAACACACCTTAACTTTTGTGGCAATTCACGAACTCAGTCATGTAGGAACCAAATCGTTTGGACACAAGAGCGAATTCTGGGAGAATTTCAAATTTCTTTTAGGCGAGGCAAAGGAGGCAGGTATCCACGAACCGCGCGATTACAAGAAGAAACCAAAACGTTATTGCGGCATGGACATCAAGGATAATCCCATTTTTGATCTGTAAATTATGACATTGAAATATATAAGAGTCAATGCCATACACTGCAAAAAGAAAATGCAAAAGGAGAAAAACAAGGAGGAAAGCACTAAAAATGCGCGGCGGTCGTCCCACAGTAATAAATTCATTTGCAGAATTGGGCGACCCAAACACATATTCACAAATATATATTGGCGTGGGTGCCAAATGGCACAGTTATGAATACACTGGCAACAATGAGGGACAAATAAGTTTCTCACAACTGATTCCATCTTTCATCGATGGAGACTCAGACAAAATACTAGTTATTTTGATAGACACATTTGATGAAGATGAATTGGCGCAAACCCAAAGAATGATTTATAGTAGTGTTCAAGTAAAAATACTAAATCACCTGTATGACAGAACAATACACACAGATTTGATTGCATTTTTGCAACCTTTTGCTGTTTCTGAAACAAAACAATTGTGGGTATGTAATTATGTGAAATTTTACAATATGCCAAATATGTCTGAGCGCGCCAATAGAGATTCAGTTGCGCAGTTATTTGAAGAACTTTCTGTTATTTATCCAAATTCTGTGTATGAATGGATAACTCAAACAGAATATTTAATTAAAACAAAACACAAGAAATTGATGGATATTCATGAGTTAAAAAAATTAATTACAATAAAAAGAGATGGCGAAAATATATGTCTGAAGTTTACTGAAATTATCCCATAACAATTTCGGGAGGGGTTGCCCATTCTGCATAAGGAACTGCTTTAGAAGTGGAACGATCAAACGATAATAAAAGACGCAGCGCTTTCATACGCCGCTCTATCGGATCCTTTGTAACAACAATATCTTTTCTGCGTGACAGATTTTTCCATCGCCACTCAAATTGCAGCGCTGCTTGCCAAGTGGGAAAATTCGCCACATGACATACACGTCGCCAATGAGACCCATTGTCGACTTGTGCACCAGTAGCGTGAGCACCGCCGCATATTTCCTTGTTGTGTTGCCGCAATCGCCGGTCCAGATCCACAGTGGCACCAATATAGGTCTTTTGCCCGGGCGTGCCCTTCAAATCACATTCATCCAGCGCCAAAAAATACACGTAAAACTTGTTCATCTGTTTATATGTTCTATTTGTATATTTCAATTATATAGAACGCCGATGTCATACAAAGTGTGGGTCCTAAATAACAATGCAATAGAAAATGTATTTGTGTTTGGTAAAAAAGAAACGGCATTTAGTGAAGACGACAACGACATGATGATGGAGTTTGGCATGGATTCAAACACCATAATCGAATCACCAGTGCAAATTCACGAAGACGATTCTATTATGCAAATCAAAAAGAAGATCTTGAATGAATTTGGCAGAGAATCGCAAGTGTCGTATCACGAATTGCATCTGTTTGCATATTGCGAAAAACACATTGATCCATATGCCATTTTTTATGACACTGTTGCTAAAAACACCAATTATATTAATCGCGCGCAATGTGCCCAATTATTAAACAATTTGCTGGATGAATATGATCCCCTCGACGAGACAAAAGACATATACACCTATGACGATTTTTTGCATGTCATTGGAAACCCTAAAAAACATAATGTGCCAATTGGTTTAGGAATTATGCCCACAAAGGACTGGTTATTTTCGCCCAATCCATTTTACATAACGGAGTTCTCACAACGCAATGTGGTTCATACAGATAATGTGTTGCTATTCAGTCATGGCAAAATCGTGGACAATAATATCTATGTGTGTCTCGCGGGTGATGTATTTGCATCACAAATGGAAAAGTCCGAGTTCATGGCAAAAACGTATTATCCCCTCTTAACATCAAAATCCGTGTTTGACATAAATGCTCTATTGGACAAGCGCCCGCAATTGGTTGCCGAAACAGACAAAATGATGGACAAACGGCATTTTAAATCATATCAAATCGTGGATATGTTTTATGACATATATAAAAATAGTTCCCCCGACAAAACGCCCGACCAGTTGGATTACACGGAAAACGGCGTGCAAAAAATCAAAATTGCCATTAATCCATCATATTCCTTTGTGATGCCGCTCGAAACCATATTTAAAAATTTGCATGCAACGCCCAAATACAAATATATGAAATTGAATCTGGGAATTCGCCGCGAAAACATTTATCGACTTTACAGCAACAAAATATCCAAAACGGGGCGCAAAATACCATCGTTGAAACCAGAGAAAATCAATTCTCTAATGAAGACGACCGGAAAACAGAAACAGTTGTCAATTTATGCGGATGATCGCGATTTAAACATTGACATTGAAGATGATGGGGTCATCTCTATCACGTGGGATTCAAAAAAGAAATCGCATTTGAAAATCTCGGAAATAGAGGAAATACTAATAAGCGAGGTGAATCCTTTAATAGAAAATTTGAATCAGTGTCTGCAAAACAGCGGATACACGATTCCGATGATACAGTCAATAGAGGATCCAAATATAGAAATAAAATCGATGGATTATATTGCCTCTATCGTTCTGAAGAAAAAAACCAAGGCAAAGGAAATAAAATTGAAACGCGACATCGGATGTTTATATGCCATGTTTGACATTGTGTCTGATCTGGACGCCCAAGGCAACGCCGAAATGCGATTTAAGCGTGTCAATAATTATCGCGAGATGGATCAACAGTCGTTATTGATAACCGAGACATTTAATAAGAAGGGTCGCGAATCCGATGTATTAGAAGCACTCATGGTAAATCACAACATGACCGTTGAAGAGGCGGGTGCGCGAATTGCACAATATTTGAAAGATGCCGAATACAATGCGATCGACGGCAACACAATAGAGGTTGTAGATAATCCCGGATTTCCAATCAAAATAAATATTAAGAAAAACGCGGATCTGGTGAGCAAAAGCGAATTAAAATTCGTGGTTGAAAACATATCGAATTTGGGATACATTAAATCGCTGTCGGTGTATTTTGAAAGCATGATGCGATTGATGCAGGACATTCAAATCCCAAATATGTCAAAAGAGTCGATCACCGAAACGTGCAAAACTGTGAAAAAGGAAGATGCCATAACAGAAGAAACGCTTGCAAAACCTGTTGTGCGAGAGCGCGCGGCAGCGTTTGACTTTAGTCCTACATCGCCCATGGTGGAAGAAGAAACCGAGCAATCGCCTCGTCCTATTGTCGCACCAGATTATGAAAATTTAATCAATGCGACCGAAGAAGCAAAAGAGGATTATATATTGAAATCAGACAGCAGCGATCTGGATTTGACCGGTTATGAGCAGGCAGACAACGCCGACGACGAAGACCTGGATTTGACCGGAATAGAGCAAGAAGGCGGTTCCTTATCCAGCGAAGATTCCACAGATGATCTCTATGTTGTGAAAAACAAAGAACGCGCCAAAAACACGAATCCATTTTTGAAGGAATTAAAAAAAAAAGACCCCGATGTCATATTGCAAGGCAAAGACGGGCGCAGCAACATATATTCGCGCTCATGCCAATCATACAGGCAACCTGTAATATTGACTGCCGAAGAAAAGGCGCGCATCGATCGCAAATCGCCGGGTTCCTATACCAAAGCAATGAAATATGGAAGCACGCCCGACAAGGAGCATTACTACATTTGCCCCCGATATTGGTGTTTTAAAACAAACACGAGCGTGAGTGATCCCAAAGAGTGCGACAACGGCAACAAAGATTATCTGTTTGAATTCAAGAATCAGGCGAACCCGATAGAGCATCAAGACGCAAGCGGAAATTATATACATCATTACCCCGGATTTATCAAAAAAGAGGGTTTGAAGCATTGCATGCCCTGTTGTTTTGGAAGCGCATGGGACACATGGAAGATGGATCCCGTCAAAAACAAGTGGATCAATCAAAGCAAAACCGTGCGTTGGGATGAACACGGCAACAAATATATGCGCACGGGCAAGGGCGATTGGAAAAAACAAAACATCGAAGGCAAGGAGAAAATAGACGAAAACGGCACAATATGGATAAAAGACAAGACCACAGGAGAATGGGTAGTCAACGAAAACGAGAAAGAACGCCCCCGCAATGCAGAAAAGTGCGACGATGACGACACAACTTCTGCCGAAGGCGACACAAAGTTGCCGCAAGTTTCACCCATTGTAGGCAAAACCATCGTGTTGAATCCGGACACCAAAAAAGTGCAAATGGGCAAAATAGCATTTTTGCAATATTCGGTTCAGCATTTTATGAATGTTGATTACACAGGAAAATACACGACTACCAACAATGCCAATCACTTAAATGATGACGTGAAAACCTTCGTGCGATATGGTGTTGGACAGGGATTAACAAGTCTTTTGTCCGAGTGCATTGCGGATTTAGCAGGAACCTATCCTTCCCAAATTGGCAAAGTGCTGGCAGATGCCGTCGAATTGGACAAGTTTGTGAAATTTGGAAATTCCAGTTTTGTGGCAATTTTCCGACCAAGGGCGATAGAGATTGGCGACGAAACAACTATAACAGAAGAAAATGGCGAAATTTGGTCAAAAGATGAAACCGGTAAATGGATTGCGTCTCATACAGGAAAATACGGATTTCCAACAAATATTGCATCCATCAAAATAGTCCCCGACAAATATTCAAATACTGATTTTTACAAATATATGAAATCTCTATCAGAGAACTTGGAAGAACTGATGTGGGAAACAATTGCGGCATATGAAATTTACAAATTGTATTTGATGAATCCCGAAACCAAATTGGACTACACTTATGTGTGGGATCTGATTTCGACGCCCAACCCCAAACTGTTTGAAAGCGGATTAAACATGGTAATCATGGAATTGCCGCAAAAAGACATAACAGACAGCATTGATCTGATTTGCCCCACCAACACATATAGCAAAACCAAGTTCGATGTTGCGAAACCTACTGCATTCTTAATTAAGAGCGCGCCCAGACAAGATGAAACGACGCAATTTGAACCCGTTTATTACTTTGACGAAACCACTAAGAAAATCACGCGCACATTTACTCGATCACACCCCGGCATGAAATCGCTGTTTAAAATGTTGAACAACACGCTCAATAATTATTGCAGACCCAAACAGTCAATGCCCGATGTTTATGAATACAAACAACCAATCTTGTTGCACGATCTTACAGCAATGTTGCGAGAACTATCATACACGATTGTGTGTCAAGTGCTCAATTATCAGGGCAAAACGGTTGCTGTGCAAGTGCAAAACCCGGCAAATCCTGCGAAAACTGTGTGCGTTCCGTGCCATCCGGCAGCACCATTGGAAATGAAAGAAAAAAAGATGATCGACGACGAGTCATTGTGGCGGGACTATGATGTGACAAAACAAGAATTGGAAATATTGCACAAGGCATCGAACGGCAAAATACCGTGCAACCCAATGTTGAAAATGGTATCTGACAATTCGATGATCGTGGGACTTCTTACATGGACAAATCAAATGGTCCCCATCAATCCACCTATAGAAAATGTGCCCGGCGACGGATTGCGGGCAATGTCAGTAGACAACCACACAATTGGCGCGGATGTTTCCCTAACACAAGGTGCCAATGGCGACGCGAAACGACTCGAACTCATACGAAATGCCAAAACAGAGAGCAAGATGTATTCGTTGTTTAGATCCACCATCAAATCTCTATTGGCGAAACCCGAGAACCATGGATATCGCGATTATTTGATAAACGAAACACGACAAGCACAAAAACGCAAAGACAGCATTGGCAACATAGTAAAGAAATTGGTTAGACTTACTCGCAACATTATTGTGTTTGAAGACTTTGACGAGGCAACCCGCGAAACCATTGGAAATATGGACGACGTTCTTTATACGTGTGCCGTGTCCTCTAAGAACCCGACCAAATCTGCTTTATTGAAAGATGGTTGCAAACTAATTGTGCCCATGAACAACTTGTTGGTGCCAACCCGCGACAATCGTCTGTTGTATTATTATCGCATTGCCGACGAATTGTTGCGGTTCAAACAATATGGCAATTACATGTTGAATTCCAAGCAAATTTTAAACACGGGAACCACCGAATACAAGGTAAATAACAATGAATTCATTGTGTTGGAATCCTCGCTGACGAGCAATTATTATGAGAATCAAAATGAGTTTCAAATAAATCAATACATGTCTGGCGAAATTCCGTATGAAATGGCAACTGCCGAGAAAAAGATCACGGAACCAAACATCGTGTCGTTGGAAACACAAGGCGTCGATGCCGGCGCGACAAATATGAATTTGTTGCATAATTGCATCGACGGTGATTACACAGATTTGGTGGGCGACGCCAATGTCATCTTTTGGATAAAAGACGTGTTTAAGGTGAAAAAAGGCAACAAGTACGAGATGAAATTCAAACCCACTGTGGAATGCTCGTTCGGTCCCATTTTAAAAATATTTGGGGATTTTGGCATAACAGATGTGCAAAACATCGATGATGTGCGCGAAATATTGTGGAATTCATACAAGAATTTGATTACGCCGGAAGACAATGAGACAAAACAACAAAATATGGCAAAAATCATATCTATTATGCGCAATCGCCAAGGCAAATCGGCAGCATTTGCATCTGTGGATAGTGTTGCCAAGTTTGAAACAGTAATCATGGATGCCAATTACTTTATGACAACCTTGGATTTGTATGTTTTGGCGCAGAATTTGGGATTGCCCATCATTTTATTCACAAACAATAATAAGGAAAATACAGTGCAATCATTGGAAGATCTGGGATTTGAAAATGGCAACTGGTTGATTATGGGAAAACAATCGGAAAAAAGTGCGGATAACAAATTTTATTTTGTGAGAGCACAAAAGAAAATCAATGCGAAGACGCCCGCGTCCATACCAGGACACTCGATGGTGTATAAACCGTTTGGACTGACCGAACTAAATGTGTTAAAAGAACGCATCCAAAGTGCATTCCAAGGTGGTGACTGGAGCAATCATATGATGTCCATTGAAGAATTTTTGCAAGCATAACATCCAATATAAAATACATTTAAATAATAGCATTTAAATAATATTTTCTTTCATAAAATTGCTTATGTAAATGCCATTGCCAATATGAACATTGCCATCACTCAAATCTTTTCTTAAAAATCCATTATCATCTGTGTATTTATCATAAATATCAAAAAATATATATCCATTTTCAATACATTTTTCTTTTATTTTTTTGTTGAAATATAAAGCATATTGTTTTCGTTCTTCATCAGTTCCCAAATATGGATATTCAGGATTTTCATCAGTATTATATTTTTGAATGGGTGGAACAACATTGTAAATACATACATTTTTTAATTTAATTTGTGAAATAGACACATTTAAATTGATTGCGTCAAAATAATTATCAACAATATTGTTTATAACATCCTGATATGTTATTGTTTCTGTTATGTGTTTATAAATATGACATCTACAATCTATTTCACCAAAACAAAAAATAATGGTGTCTCCGTCTTTAATATTAAAGTTCCGAATATCACATCTATTCAATTTTTCTTTGCCAAAACTGTAACATAAAACTGGACCCAAATGATGCTGTATTATTCCAGTCCAACCATTATATGAATGACTATCTCCAATTGTGTGAATTGACATATATATATGATTCTATATATGATTCTATATTATTTGCAAAATAATATACAAAATTATCATGAAATCTGAAAACAAAGGGAATAAAATATTTTATTATTTTTTTTTATTTTGCACAGGTCCCGTTTGCAAAACAACCACAACTTCTTCTTCCGAATCGCTGTCACACGAATCGTCATGATCATCGCGCGAATCGTCATCGACGGATTCTGCCTCATCATATTCATGATGCGCCAATTTTGCAGACGAAGACACCCAATTGATCGTTTTGTCTGACAAACACAGCATCCTGTAAAAAAACTGGTGCATAATAATATGCGCCATATCATTGTCTGCAAAAGGCGTAAATGTTTTATTGGAGAATGTGTAATATCCGAGCACATCGTTTGTGTGCAAATACAAATAGGAACAATCCTTATTAAACAAGATGCCATTTAATGTGTTGGAAACCCAATCTTTCTTGGTGCCATGATTTTTTTTATCACACACAGCACCTGTTGTAAGAATCATGGGCGCAAATTCACCGTCTGCCTTCAATCTTAATCCTGCAATATTAGGATTATATATTCGGTGCGAACATTCAAGTTCCCATTCGCGCATCACTTTTATAAAACAGTATGTGCTTGATAACCAGGTTGAATTTTGGTAGATAAGGACAAAATTCTCAGGATTGTACTCAATTTGCATTGTGTATGTGGAAATATAATTTATTAGAAGAGGATTATTAATAAATTATATTGTATTATTTGTTTATGTATTTTTAACAAAACAATTGTAAACCTTTGCGCCCCACTGCGTATGCGGGGGCGCTTAGTGACAGTTACTTAACACATTCAAAGATGTGCAAAGGTGTAAAAAGTTTTACCAGTCGTTGTCGTCGTCATCTTCCTCTTCCTCCTCTATTTTTGTTTCTTCTTCATCCTCTTCTTCCTCTTCTATTTTTGTTTCTTCCTCTTCATCTTCTTCAAAGATTAATTGTGGATAATGAATGATCGTTTCATTTGAAATGTAGGTCACATGTTTGATGGGTCCGATAGAGATGGAAAATAAATTCTCACTATTGTTTCTGAATTTTTTGATAATTTCAAACACGGACATATTACGCAATTCATAAAAGGCACCTTCGGTAAAATCGCCATATTCTAAATGCCGATCATCAAACCCATGTGTGCGATCGGCGCGAATATATTTTCTTCCAAAGTTTGGATTAAATAATGCAAAACAACAAAGACCATGTTTCAATTTCTCTTCTTGTGTAGAACAATTGAACAATTTCATCTTGTAATAGAGTTTCAAATACGGACGAAAGATTTTATAAAGAAGTTTTGATGGAAAATTCGGATTCACACTAATTTGCAAAAAAGGGTTGCTATAATATTGAATCAAATTAAGCAAATCAATTATAATATCTGGACTAATCGGCGATTCTCTGTTCAAACAGGAATCGATTGCCATGTCGCACAATAAAATCCGATGCCTGTTTTTAAAAATTGAAATCGAGAAATTGCATTGGAAGAAATAATAAAAAATGGGTCGCATCTTTATTTTCAATTCCCACATTCTTATAAAAATATTAATAATGTGGTGGCGACTGAATTCCAGATTTATATATGGATTCTTCGGCATAATCGGCGAAGGCACCATAAAATGCTGATTAGTCAATGATGTCTGAATAATATTAATGAGATCATGAATGTTAAATCTGTATATACACTTTTTGTGAAGAATCCGCATTATTTTGCGCGGGTCTATTGACGAAAACGGCACCAAACACAAGTCTTCTTCGGCATCATACACTTTGAATCGGCACATTTTGCATTTATTCACAAATCGCAACATGATGTGATAGAGGCGTTGCACTTTGTTAAATTGATCAACACCATCCTGTGTCAATAATCCGAATTTGGCATATTTCATCCGAATAAAAAAAAGGGGTTCGGGGACCTTGGTCTCGTAATAATTATTGTCTTGATAAATATATTGCATAAAAATGTGTCTCACTTTGTCAAATCCCACAAAGGGATCATTGTGTTTTTTTGCATAATCAAAAGTGATATTCATTTTTTCTGCAATAATGTCAAACACATTATTATTTTCTATTTGCATGTTTCGTTATTATAATTTACAAAATTATAATATCTATATTCTTTTGCTTTTTACACCATTGTGAAGATTATGCAAAGGTTTAGAACACATCATATCCATCATCTGCACATACACCTGTGTCAGCAACCTTCAAGTTGTGCACATTATTATTCAACTTAATGCGATTTGTCGAGCACTCATCGGGTTTGCCAATTGCGCCAAACAATTCGTCAATGCGGTCATTCACATCCTTGCGGTCAATGTCGCGCTCATCCATATTCATGACTGCATCCATGTCTAAAAACAGGCGGAATGCATTGGTGCCGTAATATCCTTGTTGTCCGCACATCACATTTGCAGAGACGCCGCGCATCTGATCGAATTCGCCGTGTCTGCTCGCCTGCAGGAACATCTCAGTATGCATCTCATATGTGCTCTTGGAAATGGGTCCAATGTCGTCATTTAAGATGCCCGAGCGGTAAATGGGAACCAAGTCTTTCGAGACGGTCATTCTGTCACACAGGATACTCAAGTGGTGATAATTCACATAGGCGTCACTTGCCTCCATCACATCCACGATTTCATTCAATATGTTTTGGCGCACGGCTTCGATGCCCAACACATTGTACATTTCGCGAATATCATTACTGTATGTGCGGGTGTAATCGATGAAATCAATGGCGAAGATATCCATCAAATTAGAACCAGTTGTGTCGAGAACCCACGCCTCTTTGCGCGCATATTTGCCGTCTTCCTTGACAACCATATCTTTGACGATTCGCGGATTCACATTGACAATTCTATTAACACCTCGCAACACAATGTTGTTAAGAACAGTATCCTGGAAATTCTTGAGCAAATAGATTTCATCTGTTTGATCCAACGATTCCAAATACACATTGGAGGTCTTCTTCTTGCCTCGATTGAATACAGATGAATTGAGACGAATGCGGAATACCAAATTGCTAGAATTCATGTCGGAATAGATGCAACTGACCTCTGATCCGTGAACTGCCGTCACCGCAAAGTGGATATCGTCCATTGTAATATTCTTTTCCAACAGGGTTTCGGGGTCAATCTCAATGCGAATAATCCATTTTGATCGCGGTTGTTGTGCCGAATAATTGTCATTGCACTCGGTCGCCATCTTATCAAACAGGTAGAATTGATCAATTAACGCCTGATCACTGTGGATTTTCGTGGCGTGGTCATTGGGGTCAAAACAGATCTCAACGGATTTCACCACATCAATAAGTTTCGTGTGTTGGAGCATGTTGCAATAATTGGTTGCCTTGTCCTTGTCGTGCTGGTCCTGTGGTCTCAAATACACCGTGACTGACGGTTTGTCGGGGTTGCGAGTAAGACGCAAGATTTCCTCGATTCTGGGCACACCGCGAGTCACATTGGATTTAGATGCCACACCTGCTAAATGAAAAGTATTGAGCGTATTGTGAACATACACACCATAATCAGTAAGGAACGTTTGATTTCCGGGAACAGTAAAATCATACACAAAATCATTTTGGTCCGGATTCCAGATGTCGATTTCCATAATTTCGTCCCACACCACATCTGAAGATGCTGCTTGTTTAAGGATTTGCAATTCCTTTATAATAGACGATGCCTTATCAGAAGACTCAAACACGCCAATATACTTTTGGAGAGTTCGTCTTCCAATAGACATCTCTGGATTTCTTTCGTATCTTCCATAAATTCTGGATTGCCCTTCTAACTCTAGCATTTTACCACAGTGACCAATAATATCTCCGAGACCATTGATTTTGTCAATCTCATCGGAGACATTGTGCACATCATCGCGTTCCAAATACTCAACCAATCTATTCAATGCAATGGTTTTTGACTCAAGAGAACTGCCGATCTTGCTTTCATACACTTGGGCATATTTTGCAGATATAGAAAGATGATGCAATTTATTCCCCTTGGTGTTTGTGGTGTGGATGGAACCAAACATTCCAAAATAATTAATTAGCAATGCGATATCCTTTATTAATTGCAGACTGCGACTGCATGCGCGAATCATATGGTGTTTCTCATCACACTGAATGTTGCCATCGCCATCAATGTACGCCTGAATTAATCGCGCCTTAAAGTCATCGGGGGCAATAAAGGCAAAATCCGGCGCACATTTATTAAATGAACCATTGCCACAAGTAGTCTTAAGCAAATTGGCAAGTTCGACACAAGTGAATTTAATATCGGTCGTGTGTCCATATTCACTTTCCTTTTCATATATTTTGCACTCCTTGCCAAACCGCAAAGCAAACTCAATAGTATTCTGTATGAATGCCTCCGAAATATTAGTGATACAGATTGTGTTGTAATTAATCGAACCTTCTGCCAAGTAAGCACCAATAAACCAACCGAATAATTCATCCAACACAAAGATCTCACTTCCGATTTGAATTGTATTTTGCACAAAAGTGTTTTCAATGTTTTTAGAAACAGGAATGCGCATGCCAATTTTCATATCTTTGCCCACAATTGGTTGCACCTTATTATCTTGTCTCACCAAATGCGAATGACTTGTGGTGGTTTCCACTATTCTGCCGCTCTTGGTTTTAACTCGCATTAATTCGCCATTCACAGGATGACGACTCACGTGCGAAATCTTAGACCACTTGGCAGTTTCATTTTCGCCAACAGACAACACATAATATTCTGTATTCAACATTTCCAATGATGTTTCTACACTATTTTTGTGTCCCGTGTCAAAAGTTTGTTCTGGATTTTCCGAGATAATTTGGTCACACAAATCGCCAATTGTTGAAGACACAAATGATATGTTTGTATTGTTGACAACCTTTACGATTTTAACACGCTCATTGTGTGTGAGCGACATCTGGGTTGTGGGTTCGCCAATACTCTGTCCGGCAATAACGCCAACCATCTCGCCGGGACTCACAATCGATTTCTTGTAATTAAGATGAACGCTTTCCAACAGGATTTCGATTGCCTTGCGATTGAAGCGTTTATTGACAAGCAAATCCTTGGGAGAGAGATAATAATAATACAAGACTTCAAACATTTTATTGGGTTTGCAGAAACTGGACAATTTAAGTGTATCGTATTTGGCATCAATCATCTGAAATGCCTCCAAAGGAGTAATGTCAACCGTACTGTTGGCGTTCAATCCAAGTTGCCCCTGCACATTAAGAATCAAATGATAAAATGCAACGGGCGCCTTAACACTGTCCTCGTTCTTAAATTTGAATACATTGGCAACTAATTGGTCGCGGGTTTCCAACATGTAATCAATGTATTTCTTGCAGTACAAGCGCGCCTCGTCGCGTTGTCTGCGAACGCGGGTTGCCGCACCCTTAGTGTAAATTTGAATTAAGTCGTGTTCGCCCTCAGTCATTCCTACAATGTCATAGTGCATGTAGATGTCTTCAACCGACATGTTGACAATGGGGATCGACTGATTTTCAATACGAGTGGGGTCGGCACTATCTTCACCATAGGAGAATTGCACAATCTTGCCCATATTATTTCGCACAGTCATATCATATTCGACCTTCAAATCCTCGAGACCCTTTACCAATCTGCGCTGGATATATCCGGTCTGCGACGTCTTGACAGCAGTGTCAATAAGACCCATGCGACCGCCCATAGCGTGGAAGAACAATTCGGGGGCAGTGAGACCCGAAATATAAGAATTCTCCACAAAACCGCGCGCGCCGGGTGAGTCATCGTATTTGGAGAAATGCGGCAAAGTGCGACTATCAAATCCATAAGGAACGCGCTTGCCATCCACACTCTGTTGTCCCAAACAGGAAATCATTTGAGAAATATTGACCATGTTGCCCTTGGATCCAGACGCAACCATGATTAAGAAACGATTGGTGGCGCTAAGACTCTTCTTGGCAATGGCGCCGGTTTGATCGGTTGCCTTATTCAAAATGCTCTTGACCTGATTCTCGTATTCAGTCGCATTATTGTTGCCAGTCTTGTTTTCAAAGATGCCGAGATGCATCTTGTCGGTTAATTGCTGGACTTCGGTTTTCTTTGTTGCAATAACACGCAAGATTTCCTCACTCGTTTTTCTGTCGGAAATCAAGTCACTTACGCCGACACTGTAAGCACTGCTCTTCATATATTCGGTGATGACCTGTTGCAAATCATCAATATAGTCGGAACACGCCATATGTCCAAAATCATTACAAATGCGACTGAGCACATTTTTAACAGTGGACGCAATCATCTGACCGCGACTGTATTTGCCGTTGAAGATTTCCAACACATTGTTAGATGTGGAATAATCGTCGACTTTGTCATCATACTGTTTTGTTTTTGTTTTCAATGTTAGGGGAGGGGTGATTTGCGATAATATATCAAAATTGGTTATTTTATTCTTGCCGACAAGTTTTGACACATCGACACGCGAATAACCCATTAAGATGTTCATCGCATCTCTTGGTGAAAATTCAACGTCCGATCTAGTAAATCGATAGGTTCCCAACATGGAATCTTGATAAATTCCAATGAGGGGCGAATTGCTAGATGGACTGATAATTTGGTAAGGAATTGCAGCAAGGTGCCTGAGTTCCGTCTCAGACAGCACATTCTGCGGTAAATGCATATTCATCTCGTCGCCATCAAACGGTGGCTCCCTTAAGTTTCCCTAAGGGCCGGACTGTATCTTAAGCAAGTTCAGGGTGGCTAACCCATCATAACTCACCAACACCCGTTCAGTCTCTGAATGCCTTCCATAGTCTACCAATCGACATTAGGAAGTGACACTGCGGATTACCCAATCCTCTATATTATTACTATACCCGAGTTCCAATCTCGGCCATCTGTGGGTTTCCCGCACAAACTTAGTAATAGAGGCTCTAAGGGACTTCCCGCATCAAGGTGTTTTGCAAACAACTCTATATATTTTTTGGGTAATTCTATATTATTTTCTCTATGATAATTTATTAATTTATTAAGATGATGTTCTATTTGTGAATTGATTATTTTTTTATTTTTTGTCAAATTGTCTTTTATAGATAATGCCATTGTATTTCTCCAATTAAATGCAATCATTTGTTCTTCCTCGGAATCTAAATTAAATCTAGACAATGGAATTACATGATCAATGTGCCACATTTCACCATGATTTAACATTGTGAATTGTTCATTGCTATATTCAATCCATTTTATATATTCTTCCGAATTACATCCTAAATATTCAATTGTGTGTTTACTTTTACTTTTATTAAGAGCAATGTATATTCTCGTGCGAATTGTGCGTTTAAACTTTTCAACAGGATCATCTCTTTCACAATCAATGCATTTTAATCGATTGTGTCGAAAATGTGTTTTCAGTTTTACGATTTTGCAATATTTGCAAATTGTATTTTCAGAACCAATTAATTCCTCTATTTTTTCAATTTCGGTTTTTATAATTTGATTTCTTTCATTTGCTCTTTCTTTTTTAAAAGTTTTTGCACATTCAATTACCTTTTCTCTGAAATTTGGATCTATTGAATATTTGGATCTTCTTTTTTCATTATTGCATTTTTTGCATATATTTCTATTTTTTATAAATTCACTTGACGCCTTTATATCTAAACAAACATTACATTTGACATTTTCAATCACATTTAATTCTTTATATCTTATTCTTGAATTTGCATTTGCACATTCTTTGCAAATATTTCTATTTTTTATAAATGATTCACAAATCTTTGTGACATTACATTTCGAACAAGTTTTTTCCATATTCATCTTTTTATTAATAATATTATTTTAATTTTTTTACCCAATCAATTTTCGTGTTATTTACTAGGAGGTAACACGTTTTTAACGCCTCCTGTTGCCAACCTTAATGACGCATAGGTCGATCGGCATTGTATGGTTTGGTGTCACTGACATTCATGCGAAAGGTGTCACCCTTATGCATAATTTTTGCAATATGACACATCATACTCATTCTGTGCAAACTGGGTTGTCTATTGAAGAGAACCGGGTCGCCGTCCATCATATGTCTGTGGACAATATCCCCATTTTCAAGACGAATCGACATTCGGTCTCGGTTTCTAAGAGAAATAGTGTCTCCATTCTTCTTCTCATAATTTTTCGCACCCGGATACACATCCGGACCATTTTGCACCAACATGGTTAAGAAATTGCGATTGCGGTCATTTACCACAACCGGTTTAGTCAAGTTCATCGCCACTTTCTTGGGCACTCCCAACTGTCTTGCCGACAAATTAGGATCACCTGTAATGACTGAACGCGCACTAAAATCCACGCGCTTACCCATCAAGTTGCCTCGGATACGACCATTTTTGCTGTTAAGACGGTCAGTAATGCACTGCAATGGGCGCCCTGAACGTTGCGCCATCGGCACCGCACCCTTAACCTTATTATTTGCAATCATCGCCACAAAATATTGCAACACCTTTGTAAGACCATCAATCACATTTGGCGCAGCATTATTATTAATACGCTCTTCCAAATCCTTGTTGGTCTTAATAATGTGTCCATAAATGTGGGTCAAATCGTCCTCACTGCGCTGATTTGCGTCTTGTTTGACAGAAGGACGCACCGAAGGAGGCGCAACAGGTAATACTTGACACACCATCCAATCTGGTCTAGACCAAATGGGACTAAATCCCATAAACTGCACGTCTTCGTCTGATATGCGCTTGAATATTTTAAGCACTATTTCAGCAGTAAAACGCATAGTAAATTGTGATTTGCCGGATTCTTTAATTGCCGCGATTTCTTCGGGCGTGGCATCTTCTGCCTTCTCCAAATTGTCCCAAATAGCAATAATAGTTGCCATCTCTTCCAATTTGATTTTGTCGGGTTGTTTGCATCCGCAACCCAATTCGGTCGCCTCGCCGCATCGGCGAATGCCAGAACACTTGTTATACACATAATCCCATCTGTCGGATGCTTTCATGTTTGTAACATGTTTGTGATCTTCCTTGCTGACTAGCAATTTGCTGCATTTAAAACAGACGCATTTGAGAATTGACATGATGTCCTTGATGTGCTGAATAAAGAACACGGGACGCGCCAACTCAATGTATCCGAAATATCCAGGTGTATTGATGTGCGTTAAACCATCTGTAGGACAAACACTTCCATGTCCTAAAACACCCATTCGGGGGTCAAACAAACCGCCCGGTACCTCCTTGTTATTTATGTAAGTATCTTTTGAAACAACTTCTACTACACCCTTGCGAATTTCTTCGGGTGACAACATTCCGAATTGAATCCCGATGATTCTTGCGGGATTCTTATAATTGATACTTGACATAGTTTGTTTTGAACCAGACATTTTTTCGAGAGTTGCTATAAATATATATGGGTTATTATTTATGTTCTTTTGAGCAAAGAACTCTTTGGCATCAATTTTTTGAGGGAAAAAATGTTATTTAGTTAGAACTGTATTTTTTGCCAATAAATCGCCTTTATATATCAACAATTCTGCCAGAAAGGCACAATTGTCATATAAAATTTGCGTTTGAAAGGTAAAAACATTTAAAAACAAATTACAGACTACATATATTAATTTGTATCCAATATGTCAAAATCCAAGTCAAACAAGAATATGATGCGCAGAAACAAACAAGACAGTGATAGTGATTCAAACAGTGATTATGATAGCGAGGACGATAGTTCATATATTTATGAAAGTCCCACTGACACGAGTGGTGTTTATGACACTGATGAATCCGAGGAAATTGAATATAAGAAAAAGAAGTCGAAGAAACCAAAGAAATCGAAAAAGTCCAAGTCTAAGAAACTTAAGAAGTATAAGCGCGAAGAATATGATGATGAACCCGATGATGATGATGATGATGAATCCAACAATGATGAAACCATGACCGAATTGCACAAAACCTTGTACAAATTGTTTCCATCCAAATACACAAAGGAAAAATGCAAATCAAAAAACAAGCGCACGAAATCAAATTCCAAAAGGAACAATAGAGATGACAAGAAAAACAAGAAAAAATATAACAAAAAGGATGATTCGGACGATGACGACGATGATGAGGAATCTGAATATGAGACCTTTGATGAAGATGAGGAAACTATCTATGAAACCGAGGATGACGAAGAGGATGACGACGATGATGAAGAGGATGACGAGGACAATGAGGACGACGACGATGACGAGGACAAAACCAATGACGATAAAAATTTCAAAATAACACTAACAATTGGTGGCAACGAATCGCCTTTTGTGGGATTAAAAAACAGGATTGCATCTGATTTATCTAAAGATGAGGAATACACAATAGAGGATGAAAAGACTTTCATGCGCGAATCATATGAACCTGTAGGAATGCCTCTATCGCCGTCGAATGAAAACTTTGAAACAACAGTGGCAAATACTTTCACGCCATCAACGCCCAAAAAACAGAAGGAAACTGCAACTGTCAAAAAGGAAAAGCAACCGACCGACATCGACATCGAAGACAAATACAAGGAAATCATTGAATTAAAGAAGGTGTTGTATGAGAAGCATCGCAAGAACCCGAAAAACAAGATAATCAAGAAGGCGCTTGAGCAGTGTGATCATACAGTGAAGAAATTGATAAAGCATGCGCGTTCCAAGAATGTGCGCAATTTTGAAGAATTGCTGATTGAAACTGATATTCCGGAAAACACCGATGAATTGGGATATTTCAAAAACAAATTGTCAAACAAGGAGCAATTGAAAGTCATGCGTGATTTGCGCGAATTGAATGACAAAATCTATGTGGAGAAACCGTATAAACTCACTGTATTGCAATCCAATTTGCCGGCAAACATTAAGGCGATGGCGATGCAGCGCCTGAATCAATTGTCAGCGATGGAACCGGGCGAGTCCGAGTACTACAAGTTGAAGAATTGGGTGGACAGTTTCATGCGCATCCCTTTTGGAAGATACAAGAACATCACCATCAATATCAGCGATGGCATAGACAAGTGCAGCGAGTTCGTAGTAAATGCCAAAAAACAGTTGGATAATTGCGTGTATGGTCTCAATGATGCCAAGATGCAAATTATGCAAATGGTGGGACAATGGATATCGAATCCGTCGTCGCTCGGCACCGCGATTGCCGTGAAGGGACCTCCCGGAACTGGTAAGACGTCGCTAATAAAGGATGGTGTAAGCAAGATTCTGGGTCGCGAGTTTGCCTTTATTGCCCTCGGCGGGTGCGGCGACAGCAGTTTCTTGGAGGGGCATTCCTACACATATGAAGGCAGCACTTATGGCAAGATTGTGCAAATACTGATGGACAGCAAGTGTATGAATCCGGTGATATATTTTGACGAATTGGACAAGGTGAGTGATACGGCGCGCGGGCAGGAGATTATCAGTTTGCTGACGCATTTGACGGACACTACACAGAATAGTCAGTTCAGGGACAAGTATTTTTCGGAGTTGGATTTCGATTTGAGCAAGTGTTTGTTTATTTTTAGTTATAACGACGAGAATTTGGTCAACCCTATTTTGAAGGATCGCATGTATCGAATTCAAACAAAGGGTTATGATGTGAAGGAGAAACAGATCATTGCGCGAAATTATATGTTGCCGAAGATACGAGAGCAGGTGGGATTCAAAGAGGATGAGGTTATTATATCTGATGAAGTATTGACACATATTATTTCGAATCAGGCGAAGGGCGAGTCGGGCGTGCGTAATTTGAAGCGGTGTTTGGAGATTATTCACACAAAGTTGAATTTGTATAGATTGGTGAAATCTGGCACGGCACTGTTTGAGAAGGAGATGGGACTGCAAGTGACGTTTCCGTATAAATTGACGAAAATGGATGTGGATATTCTTGTAAAAAACGAAGAGACAATGAATCAGAGTGTGCTGTGCTCTATGTACATGTAAGGGAACTACGTTCCCTTATGATCCCTCCTACGAGGGCGCCTGTCTTGCACCAAAGGTGCAAGCGTCGTGGCACCGTAGGTGCCACTTACCCCTCGGCTCCGATTAGCGTCGCTAAGGGCACCTTCGGTGCCCTACGCTGACGCCAAAAATGGAATTGTATATTGAGATGCTTAACTATATATTTTAACTGCATTAGGGAGGTCCGTAGGACCGAGCAATGCTAATCGGTGCCGAGGGCGATTGCGCCCTCGAAAAATTGATTTTTTCACTTGTTTGACATGTGAAAAACAAAACAATAATACAATAATATAATCACACCAAAAATGTCATCCGAAGTTAGTCACGTTCTTGATAGAATAAATCGCAGTTATGATATCAAGTCATTATTAGGAAAAAAGGCAGAAACCACCAAATCTCTATTTGAACCCGACCGCACCAATGCCACCACACAAGCGAAAATTCGCATCCCCGATCATCAACGATTTTATGTATGGGTCTTGTCGCAACAGGAGCAATTGATAAACACCATATTATCAAATTATCCCATGCCCACATTTGTGTTTACATCCCAAATTGTGGATGGAAAAATAATATATTTTGTGCAAGACGGACAACAACGTCTAATCACCATTCAAAAATATATATTGGGCGATTTCTCATGTGATGGCAAGTTCTACACACAACTATCCGAAGACGAGCGCAGCACTTTCTTAGATTATCAATTATCGTGTGAAATAATAAATAATCCTAGCGCAGAACAGATTGCCGAGATTTTCGAAAGACTCAACGCGGGCAAACCATTAACCGACAATGACAAGTTTTGGAATCGCCGCAACTCACCCATGGTGTCATATGTGTTTGACGAATTGTTAATAAATCCCGAAATCCGCGAAGGATTCGAATCCTACATTGGTCCTGTAGGAAAAGGCAAGAGCAGATCAAAATTGTCTGATATAATAGGTGCAACAGTGGCAATATCAAAGAAATCTACCCATTTAATA
>JACCDO011772765.1_pt1 | contig 44979 bp, 33 predicted proteins | sample 7446101 | NCBI WGS metagenome assembly JACCDO01 (sample SAMN15323440, study PRJNA562643) | freshwater metagenome | isolation source: river surface water | place: USA:Blue River Watershed | collected 2017-08-16 | reverse complement strand
TCGAAATTAAAAAATAGCAGAAGGAAAGAAGGGTGCAATGCCATCGACAGAGGAGAAGGCTACGCCGATGGAGGTGGTGAGTGATAAGAAAGTAGACAAGAAGAAGAAGGAAGCAGGAGATGAACTACCGGTAAGTGAGGAGGATAAGGCTTTGAAAGAGGGACTAGAGTTGGCTGTGTTGCGATTAGCGGAGTCAACAAGTGAGACAGAAGTAGGAGTATTAAAGTTAGCACTTGATCATTTAGCAAAAGAGATCAAGTCTGCAACATCATCAATGACTTCGGTACCAAAACCATTGAAATTCTTACGTCCTCATTACGATACCCTAAAGAATATTTACAACAGGTGATATCATTTCTTTATTCATTAAACCTGATCAAATTGATTATTATACTTACAATTTCGCTTTTGCAATAATAGTTGGGAATTGAGTCATTCTCTAAAATCGTCATTTGCTGATGTTATGTCAGTATTAGCTATGACTATGCAACCACCTGGAAGTAGAGAATGTTTAAAATTTAAACTATCTGGATCAAATGTAGATGTTGCTTCATGGGGACACGAGTATGTCAGGTCATTAGCCGGTGAGATTAGTGAAGAATATAACCAAAGATCTATCGAATCACCAGCCGAAGATGAAGCTGATGTTGATGATTTATTAGAATTAGTTGATGATATGGTGCCATTTCAAATGCAACATAATGCAGAAGCAGAAGCCGTTGACTTACTGATGGAGGTGCAGCAATTAAGGAAACTAGTAGATTCCCCTGTAGTTGATGAGCGTAATTATGAACGAGTTTGCCTATACCTACTTCGCTGTGCAGAATTCGTCAGTGATCCTGAAGACTTATATAATGTACATAGTACTGCGTTCGAAATATATAAAGCACAAAAGAAATACACCGACGCATTGAGAGTGGCTTTGAAGATGGGCAACGAGGCCCAGTCTCACGAGGCCAGAGAAAAGTTAGATGAATTATTTTCCGAATCACTAAATGTTCCACTTATTGTGCGCAAGCAAATGGCATTTATACTAGCGCGTCACCGCAGCAGCTACATCACCAGCAACGACGAGCAGATCAACGAGATTATTGCGAATGTTAAGTTGTCCGAAATGTTCCTAGGAGTTGCCCGCGACATGGATGTGCTGGAGCCTAAACATCCTGATGATATTTATAAAATCAGTCAAAATGCGGGAGGTTTAGCGGCTACTCTGCTGTCTGGCAGCGCCGCGCAACCAGCGAAGATGAACATCGCATCTACATTCGTGAATGCATTCGCCAACGCTGGATTTGGTAATGATAAGTTGTTAACAGGAATCACCGACGCATCGTCCTCTTGGATATTCAAGAATTTAGATCATGGACGCATCAGTGCAGCCGCAGCTATTGGCATGATCAAGTTATGGGACGTCGAGTCGAACCAAATAGCTGTCGATGTCTGGTTGAACAACGATGACGAGAATATCAAGGCGGGTGCCGTCCTCGCGTGGGGTATTGCATCCTCTGGTATACGCCACGAGAACGATGCCGCGTTAGCCGTATTATCAGAGCAATTGACGGAGTCCAAGTCAGAAAAGGTTAGAATATCAGCGATTTGCGGGCTAGGTATAGCATACGCCGGTACATCGCGCGAGGAGATCAAGGATCACCTGCTCCCTATTATATCATCAGAGGCGTCAATAACTGAGATCTCATTCGCCATGTTAGCATTAGGCCTTGTATTTACTGGTGCATGTGATGAAGACATCGCAGCTGCTGCGATCGAGAAGCTCATGTTGATGAGTGAAGACGACCATAACCACACCATGTCTAGATTCCTCTGTGTTGGTTTGGGTTTATTATTTTTAGGTAGGATGGAGTTGGCGGAAGGAACGCTTGAAGCAATTAGAACAGTCGAGTTAAAGCGCGGTAAATATGCAGATATTACAGTGCAAACCTGTGCGTACGCCGGCTCGGGTAATGTGTTGAAGGTGCAAAGTATGTTGCATATTTGTGCTGAACATTTAACAGAAAATGCAGAGCATCAAGCCATTGCAGTGCTCGGCATAGCGCTGACCACTATAGGCGAAGATGTGGGCACTGAGATGACCTTGCGCACGTTTGAGCACTTGTTGCACTATAGTGAATTACCAGTGAAACGGATGGTACCGCTAGCATTAGGCCTGTTGTACCTGTCCAACCCCGATTACGCCATCATCGATCAGTTGTCGCGTTTATCCCACGATCAAGACAGCGAAATATCACAGAATGCTATCTTTGGGTTGGGTCTCATCAGCGCAGGAAGCAACAACTCACGTGTTGCGGGACTCTTTAGACAACTTTCGGAGTTCTACGTGAAGGAACCAAACCACCTTTTCATCGTCAAGATCGCCCAGGGCTTGAATCACATGGGCAAGGGATTGATTGGCATTAACCCATTCCATTCGGATCGTTTGTTAATGAGCGGGCCTGCCATGGGAGGAATACTTATCGTGTTGCACGCATTCATGGACTCCAAAGCAACACTTCTAGACAGATACCACTTCATTCTCTACTTCTTGACGGTTGCAATGAACCCTAGATTCGTGTCATTAGTAGATGAGGACTTGAAGCCAGTTGCAACATCAGTAAGAGTCGGACAAGCAGTCGAAACCGTCGGACAAGCCGGTAGACCTAAGAGAATCACAGGTTTTGAGACCCACGTCTCACCCGTCTTAATAGGATACAAAGATAGAGCAGAATTAGCCGGTAAAGAATACATACCGGTGACGTCCATTATCGAAGGTGTCGTTATTGTTGAAAAGGCGCCAGAGGAGGCCGACGTCGCCATGGCATTGTAACTCTTAAAGAAGTAATATAATCGAGTCACTCACTCACTCACTTTCTCTTCCGGCAGTCACTGACTGAGGACCGACCCCCGGCCCACTCACCATTCGCCAACTTCAGATTACCATACCCAGCTGGCAATGGAGCCCGTAGCAACAGAGCCTGTAGCTTCTACCGAAGATGCGAAACGCCGCGAGCCTGATGGTGGTCGTTATCCACAAGAACCGTTGGTTACTGAAAATCATCGTTTTGAATCATTTTACAATGCACAAATGCAGTTTAGCGATGAAGACGCCGCAGCATTCTTGACCTGCTTAAGGAAGTCATTACCTGCGTGTTTCCGCATCAATTCAGACTGCAGCATCATCAATGAGCTGAAAGAAGAGCTACAAGCATTCTGTGGCACAACTATTACGACAGATGACAATACTATCATTGAGCCTGTGAAGAATATGAGGTGGTACTCAAATGCCTATCAAATGGGCACTGATAAACGAATGATCAGCAAAGAGTCTAAACTTGAGTTTTTTAAAAAGTGGCTCAATCAGCATTCAGATAGCGGTAACATTACTCGTCAAGAGGCGGTCTCCATGATTCCACCATTGGCATTAAACGTATCACCACATCATAAATGTCTAGATTTATGCGCTGCACCTGGTAGCAAGACATCACAAATGTTAGAAATTATTCACAAATCAATCGACAGTCCTATCGAGCAGCAGGGAGTGGTGCTGGCTAATGACGCGGATACACAAAGAGCATATATGTTAGTGTCTAATTGTAGAAGAATCAACTCCCCGCTTCTAGTAGTAACAACGCATAAAGGTCAAATAATGCCCAATGCATTCAACGAACCTTCTGGGTTCTTCGATCGCGTACTTGCTGATGTTCCATGCTCTGGTGATGGTACCATGAGAAAAAACCCACAAATATGGGGTAAGTGGGACACATCTAGTTCAATCAGTCTTCATCCGTTGCAGCTGTCCATCGCTCAGAAGGGACTGAAACTGCTGAAAGATGAAGGCCTCATGGTCTACTCGACGTGCTCCTTCTGCCCTTACGAAAACGAGGCGGTAGTTGCTGAATTACTTCGTCAAAATCAAGGGAAATTAGAGATTGTCGACGCCCGCGAGTTCCTTCCCAACTTCAAAGCCCGTCCAGGCTTGAGCCATTGGTACGTGCTCGATGACAAGAGCGCGAAGCAGGCAGAGATAGAGGAGAGAAAAGCGAAAAAGCGTAGAGGTGATGACAGCGTTGTCGAGACCACTCGCACAGGTAATCATGGAACACATGCTGATCCCAGAGTGCAAGCCTGCCTGGACGCCGGGATGGACTTGTATCAATCACATAGCGAAACCCCTGAAGTCCGCCAGAGAGTCATCCGTAAGACAATATTCCCACCAACTGCGGAAGAAGCGTCTTGGATGAACTTGCACAAGTGTCTGCGATGCGTGCCACAAGATGAAGACACCGGCGGCTTCTTTGTATGCACATTACGGAAAATAAACTCTGTTGCTCCTAAAGCAAGCGAGCGAGAACGCGGTGATGAGCGCAAAGCAGAGAATAACGCGAGTAACGTGGTAGAGTACTCCGTGTGGGAGGAAGAGGGCTTCCGGAAGGTCAAGGAAATGTACGGCATTGATGACCGGATTTCCTGTCGAAATATGTATACGCGAACCGACAATCAAGTGAAGAGCAGCGGCAGCACCACTCCTAGGTTCATCTACGTCGTCCCTGATGTGGTTCACGACCTATTCACTCGAGACAAGGAGAAGCTATTGAAGTTTGTGGTCGCTGGTGTGAAGTGTTTCGAGCGCAAGGCCCTGCGCGATGATAGCCTTGAATATCGCCTGCTTCAAGACGGCGCGGGCATTCTGTTGCCATATATAACCAAGCGAAAGATAGCTCTTGCATGCGACGAGTTTTGCAAGTTCATAGATAATCCGTTAGTCCCATTAGCCTCCTTAACACCGAGCACCGTCGCCGCGTTGGACCAGCTGAGTCCCGGCGTCGTAGTATTCACATTCTGCACCGAGTCATCAGGCATTCCAAACAGAAGAAACATGCTGCACATAGTCTGCACCAAGGGATCGACATCCCCGAATGTGAACGTGTGCGTGAACAAGACCGACATGACAGACATCAAGAACAGATTGATTGCGTTGAAGCTCTACACACCGCCAGAAGCTACGGCAGCTCATTAACGAGGTCTTGATTTACAGATTTTTACAAAAGTAACTATAATAATGCATAATGATGTAACGATAGCGATAACTAGATTCTGACTCGCCGCGCTGCCGCCGGGCAGCTGCTTCCCCGCAGAATATGCGAAATCCACACTCGTCGAGAACTGGTGGATGGTGTTCACTAGCGCGATAACCTCTTGGCGATGCAGCTGGAGTCCGTTAATCTTTCTAAAATCCTCATTGGGCGTGAGTAATATCTTGATTGCCGTGCCGATCCCCAGTATTTGGACCTTCCCCCAAATGCGACACTTGTCGCACGACACGCAGTCCATAATCTTGGTTATGTTGCGGAAACGATTGCGGAATTCTTCCAATAAAATTTTGTTTTTTCTTCCTCCTTCGCGCAGCTGCTCATCAGATCCCAGCGCATCAACAGGAACGTGCTCTTGAAATAGGATGGATTCATCGAAGCCGTTCTTGCACTCGTTGATGTCGTTGATGGTGATGATGTTGTTGAGGGTGATGTTGTTGTCGTACAATTTAGTAAAATATGCCGCAACTAAGGCGTCGTCGGTGCTGTTGCCGGTGTAATACGGATACTCCAGCAGGTGGTCCTTCGCCTTGATGACCGCTCGCAGTAGGAAGATGAAGGTGAAATACAGGTTGTTGACGCGTTCTGGGTGATCGCCGACTGCGCTTTGGTAGAGTTTGGTGTTCGTACCGTAGCTGTTGGTGGCGGAGTAGTAGTAATACTTGGCTAATATAGTCGAGAAGTGAGTGAATGAATGCGAAGAGAAACTAGGGATTTGTTGTACCGATGTGGGTTGATATTGAAGCTTGCAGGCCACTCATAAGGCGGTAGAACACGCGCTTTTCCACGCAAGTATCGTCATTTCCGCCAAAACAATTCTCGTTTTGAATTGCATTCCATACCCTTCTCGCTGAAATGCCGGAATAACCCGTGTATGATTCAGGATTGTGCAAAAGGTTGATGTAAACATTGGTGTTGTCGTGATCGTTGGTCTCGCGCATGTCTATCCAGTCTTCTTGGTTGTAACGATAGTCTTGGCCATTCATATTATCATCATCAAAATCTTCTGTTTCATGTAAATATTCTAAATATTTTAATTTATTATCATTATCTTGTGTATTTAACGCAGAAAGAGTATCATTATTCATGTTACTAGACTGCTCGTCATCTGGTAGGTTTGTTTTCTTCGTTTTGTCTGTCTCTCTTATCCATCCAATGGGTATCTCATCGTTATCACACATGCAGACCGAGCAGCCCTCCATCATGCACTGGTCATCATCTGCCTGCCAGAAAGGACATGGTTGGTCCAAGTTTACTCGGAAGTATCTGAAGAAAATAGTCTTTGTCAAGTCATTAAATACTGGTCTAAAGAAGTTGGAGACGGCGTCGTTCACTGATTCGAAGTCGCAGCTGCAGTCACTGATGAACTGCTCGCAGCGAGTCGTCAAAAGTCCACAAAAGGAAAGCACCAGAAGCACGAGTAATCTCGCCATTATATCGAGGCTGGCCTATTCAATTGCCTTGTTGCTTAAGGTACAGTACTGCTGCTTGGATTCTACTAAGAAGGAGGTGTTTTGATTCTAGAATTTTAACTCGACAACCGGAACCGTCTTTCCTGCTGCAAAATCTCTACAAATTTATTACTAATCTAGGAGAGTCGATAGCTGCGCAGCAGTGAATAGCACCCCTCCCAACTCTCTGATTAATCAGCTGTTTAAACTCGTTAAGTCGGTGTTCAAAGAGGCGGCAGGGCCGGAAGTCCAAAAGTTTCCGAAGGAAATCAGAGAACCTCAGGTAGCAAGTCTCCTTTTTAAAAGGAAAAAGTCTTTGTCAATTTGCCTCGGCGATGGCACTGCGCAACTTGATCCTGATGGCGCAAAATCCGTCAAAAACAGCAAACTTCTTGGTTCAAACAGTAGGTTTGATAGTTAAACATGAGTCAGCGGCAATGGTTGAACTGCGGGATACTAGCGACATATTGCCTATTATAATAAAGAGTTCAGATGGATTATCGCCATCTGTATTGTCTACTGGTTACTCGCCTGTAATGACGTTCGATGTAACCAATATGGAAACCAGCATCACCAAGGCGATAGAACTTGGTGGCATACTGGACGGTGGTATTAAGTATCCAGTATATGGGAAGTTTGCAAGTGTTCGATCGCCAGAAGGGTTCATGATCGGACTATTTGAACCAGCTCAGTAAGAATATAAATTATTATTATTTGTAAATTTGTAAACATGGTATAACTAAAACTCTATTCCTTGAGCATTCCTTTGATAATATTCTCAAGTTTGATGATGTCGGCAGCGAATCCTCTGATTCCTTCGGATAACTTCTCCGTGGCCATTTGATCTTCATTTAATGCGTAACGAAATGAAGCCTCATCAACGTGCAATTTATCTCCTTCATACTTAGATTTTGCTGTTGTTGCATCCAATTGCTTTTCTAATACATCTTGATTATTTTTCAATTCCTCTAATAGTGCTGGTGCAATTGTCAGTCTATCGCATCCTGCCAATGCCTTGATTTCGCCAATATTACGGAACGATGCGCCCATAACAATAGTGTTGTAGTTGAATTTCTTGTAGTAGTTGTAAATAGTTTTGACACTCAACACACCAGGATCGGTCTCTTCCGTGTATGTTTGGCCAGTTTTTGCTTTGTACCAATCCAAGATGCGTCCAACAAATGGTGATATCAAGGTGATGTTAGCTTCAGCACAAGCTGCGGCTTGGATAAGGGAGAATAATAGCGTCAAATTACAAGATACTCCTTCTTTTTGTAATATTTCTCCAGCTCTTATACCCTCGTAAGTTGAGGCAATTTTAATCAATATTCTTGATTTGCTAATTCCCATCTCCTCGTACATTTCAATGATTCTTCTAGCTCTAGCAACTGTTTTCTTAGTATCAAATGACAAACGAGCATCAACTTCAGTTGATACATAGCCAGGAACAATTTTGACTATTTCCGCACCAATGTTAACTGCTAATTTATCCATGATAATATCAAGTTTATCATTGTAGTCGCGGTTGTCATACTTAGTAGTAGTTTTTCCGTAGTGGATGGCATCCTGAATCAAATGCGCATACTCTGGTAATGCAGCAGCCTTTAACACTAACGAAGGATTTGTTGTTGCATCCGTTGGATGATACTTTTCAATTGCTTGAACTTCGCCAGTATCTGCAACAACAATGGTGACGGCTGACAGCTGTTCCATCATATTGCCGTGCTTGGCTTTCTTATTACTGGGTGGAGAGGACATCTTCAATAGGTTTTTTGTTGCCAAGATTTCCACCGAATCCTTGCCTTGTAACAGAGGTAGAGGGGATTAGTAGGAACAGACATGTAAATCTAAAGTATAACTTCAATTTTCGAGGATAGTTTGGTGGATCATCTCTTGATAAACTAGTCTAAAGCTGAAGAGCGCGTTGAACCGAGCACTTACATGATACTTTTTTCCTAGTTGTTAATTAATTTGTACTTGTGCATCAGTCCTACCCAAAACGAGTCGATTGAAGCAGGAATGTGCAGTGATTAATGATTGCTTTTCTATAGGAAGAGGGAACATTTGCCCTAACCAAGTCCGTTGGTTGATATGACCCGGCACCAAAACCAATAAAACCACTCACGACGAAAACAAAGAGACGTAGGGAGTAGCAGAGGAGGCTCGGAGACACAGGTGTACAGGCACATGTTCTCGCAGGTCCTGGGATTGTTGTTTGGTTCGGAGAATAGTCGGACGGACTCAAACAATGATAGACGCCTCCGTCGTAGCGCTACTGGTGGCTATGAGAGGACAGGGAAGGTTGGAAGTACCAACGAGGGTGGTATGTATAGGAATGGTACAGTGTTGAAAGATAAAAAGAACGGGGTGTTGAAAAATAGTGTAAATAATTATGATAATAATAACATTGGACGTAGGAGGACTACTACTCGTCATGCAGTTGTGGTTGATGATTTTGATATAGATAGTGACAGTAGTAAAGGCACACCAGCAAGGAAAAGAGGAAGACCTAAACGTGTGAAAATTAAGAAAAAGGTTGTCATATCACCTGCAGTCAGCCCCAAAGCTTCAATGAGACGATTTCATTCAAATAGCACCCTCTCATCAGTTGATGACTCGAATAGTGAAGGATATGACAGTGAAGGCTATCCACATTTGAAATATGGTAGTATATATGGATCTGCCACAGCGAGAAGATCTAGACGTAGTCGTCCACTAGATCCAAATAAGGAGCTTGTTGTTATACTTCCGAAGCATGATCCAACGAACAAGGTAGACATAAGCACGCAAGAATCAGACGAGTTTAAGTTAGCGATGGAAGAAGTGTTAGAACTGGACTTGGGCGACGAGGGTAATACTGATGAGCATAACTTATATGATAGTTCTCACCACGACGAGGTGGTGGTCCATGAAGGTATGGAGGTGTTCACCCCGGCAGTAGTCGATATATCGAAAGAGAATCGCAAGAAATACTCCAAGATTTCGCCGTCTAACGCCAAGTTAGACAGCAAGTACAAGCTGCCCGTTATGGGCCAAACCATCAACGGGTCCAAGTACAACGAGTACGAGGTCGACTCGGACGATGAAGAATTTTTAATTTCAATCACAAAATCAACCGCTAAACGCGCCTCTTCTGAAAAAGCCTTCAATACCAACGTGTTTGAGAGCATGATTGCCGCGTTGGAGAGGGAGTTAGAGACGTCGAAGGTCCTGCTGCCCTCCATACTAGAGGCAGAAGACTACCGAGGCTTGTGTCAAAGCTCACTAGACGCATCTAACAAGGTGCTGACACTTGCCAAGTCCTATCTGAAGTCAAATGACAGCAAGCTAGTGAAGCAGATCCAAAACGTCGCCGGGGGGAGCGATAGCAGCAGCACTAGCGAGAATTTGTTAGGAACTTTACGACGTTCAAGTTCACATAATTCTTTGAGTGGAACAGATCACACGAAGCATGAAGACACGGCATCCAACGGATATGGCAGAGCAGCGGCGACCACAGCTGCTGTTGCAGTCGCATTTTTGTGCGGCAACAGCATAAGCAAAGCCGATCTGACAAACACAGAACCTAGAGAATACAAGACATACTTTGGTGTGTCGCGTCCAAGCTTGGAGACGGATCCCTTCTTGTTCCCCTACTACTCGGTGGACCAGCTGAAGAAGCTTGTGACGAAGGAGCGAGTAAACATTATCCTGCGAGGGATATTGACGCAAGGTAGTGACATCGATAGTGCCGATGCGAACTACTTCATTACGCAGGTGTACAATTATTGGTTGCAGAAGCGATCGCGTAGACGTGTTTCACTTCTTCGTTGTTATCACAACTTCATTATGGACAATTGGCAGCAGATGGACTCGCTACCTCGCTTGGTTGAGGACACAGACCCCAACCAGCTAGAGCAGTCGAGAAATGTGCTGTTGAAATTACGGAGGGATTTGGACCGGGCTCGCTTGATCGTGGACCGGGTGCGCAGAAGAGAGCGACTTAAGCGCGATATTATCCGCGTCAATAACGAGTATAATAGCGAAGAAAGTGCAGCAAATCGCACTTTTAGATATCAGTTGGAAGAAGTGTCGGCAGAAGACTTGTCGCGCGCGGCAGTCCCCGAAAACAGAGTGGTTAACGCGAGGAAACGTGTCGCAGCTCCTTCGGTCGCGGCCTCGAAAAAGCGAAAAATTGAAGTAATTGAGAGTAGTAGTGAAGAGGAGGAAGAAGAAGAAGAGGACGAAGAAGACGACGACGACGACGAAGAAGAAGACGAGGAGGATGACGACGACGAAGAAGAGGACGAGGAGGATGAAGAGTCAAGTGAGTCGGAGGAAGAAGACAGCGATGAGGACGACGAAGAGGACGAGGAGGACGATGTAGTAGTAACTAAGTCTCGTCGTGTTTCAAGTCGGAAAGGAAGTGCTGTGAAGCCTGTGGCCCCGCACAAGTCCAAAGCAAGAAACGTGTCGAAAGAAACAACTCATCGCCGCCGAGGCCGACCTCCATCAGTTCCCGAGAAAAAGCGTGCCGCGTCACTCGCTGCCGAAGAGAAAGTGCGCGATGGAAACGGCAGGTTTGTCAAGGGACTGAAGTTAGCAAGTGGAAACAATCGAGACAAAATAGCCCGATGTTCACTCGTATCACTACGGAATGACCCGCAGGCTGTCCCGAAGAAGAAGTACAACAAGAAAAAATGGGACAATTTGCCCCGCAGGAAGAGCAAACGGCGCCATAACTAGTAGTTTTTACATGTCAATAATTTAAGTACAACGATTCTACCTACCTACTCATCGCTTGGTTTTGTTTCCTTCTCGGGAGTGGTTTTCACCTTCGGTGGAGGCTTGATCTTGCGTGTCTTGGGCTTTGCGGCTTGTTGCACCTGCTCTGGTGCGACCTCTGTGCTCTGCACTTCACTGGCCTCGTGCACTACCTCGGTCTTCGCAGGAGTGCTGGAGGCGGATCGACCGAATTTCTTCTGTCTTTCTTCTAATGTAAGTGATTTACCGAAGGAGGTAACCTTCTTAGCTGCTTCGTCACTGTCCACAGCAGCGACCTCGGTACCTTCTCGCGCTGCTGGCTCCGAAGCCGCGGTCGGGTCGGTCCCATCAGTGTCCATGGCGCTGCTGTCTGCATCGAAGAGGATTTCTATGGCTTCCGACATGGCCTTGTCTTCAACACTTTCCTCGCTGATTTTTACCTTCTTGGTGACAGGGCTTGGCACCTCCGTGGCAGCGGGCACTACTGGTTCAGTTGCGGTCTCGGCTGCTGGCTCCGTGGTGCTTACAACGGCACTTGCGGGTGCCTTCTTGCGCTTCAGCAGCTGCATACGCATCATCTGAAGGGAGTTCTTGTCGTCAGATGCCGCGGTGGTGGCATCTTGCGGAGCGGCTTTGTTCACTTCCGTCGTGGTTGTGACTGAAGCCACGACTTCGCTGCTGGTTTTTGCGACATCGTCGACTTGAACTATCGTCTCCTCGACTACTTCAGCCTTCACTTTACTAGCGTCGCCTACCTCCGTATGCACTTGGGTTGTTTCCGTCACAACCGGTGTAGTCTCCATCACCACAGGGACCGACTCAGTCACAGGAACCGTCTCAGCTACGGCAGGGACAGTTTCGGTTACAACCGGTGTCGTATCCATCACAACAGGGACTGTTTCAGTCACAGCAGGAACAGTTTCTGTCACAGCAGGGGTTGCTTCAGTGGGCTGCTTCCTTTTCATTCTTTTAACGGCAGGCTTAGTCACAGCTTCGACAACTGGAGTCTCCACCTGCATGGCATCCGCGGCTTTGCTTGCATCGCTGACACCCTTAACCACTGGCACTGGCTCCACTGGCGCTGGGTCGACTACACTCGTGACCTCTACGACTTCTGGGACTGGTTCGGTTCTGTGTGCAGTTCCAAAGGTAGTGGAGGTAGCGGTGGACTCACTTGTCTCTGCAACCGCGTCCTTCGCACCAACAGGTTTCACTCGGGATGCTTTAGGACGCACCACAGTACTCGCTTGGGTCTTCAAACTGTCATTCTCTGACTTGGCGACCTCCAGCTCGCCCTTTGCGACCTCCAGCTCGCTCTTGAGGGTATCTGTCTCCGCCTTTGCCGTCGTTAACTTTTCTTTGAAATCGCGGCAAGTTTTCCTTAACTTCTCCGAGTTACTGCGTTCGGTAGCCAACCGCGCCTGTTCCTGGCCTAAATCCGCCTCTAATTTCGTCTTCTCTTCTTGCAACTTCAAGGCTAAAGCTTGCTGCTCTTGCAAGGCAGCAGTGGTTACAGCGGCGGACTGGGTCAGCTCACTTACCGCGAGGCTGAGCTCGTCTATCTTGGTCTGGTGAGAGTCTATCAACTCTAGATAATTATTATTGACATTCTCTAGATTTTCCACGCGACTTAAGGCTTTGCGATGCTCGTCTGGGTCGACGTGACTGCCTTTAAGGAAGCTATCGCGCCAGTGTGCCACGCTCTCCTGCAGCGAACCGTTCTCCTTCTTGACTGCTTCGTACTCGGCTTCGGTCTTGCGCAAGGACGCCTCGACAGGGGACAACTTTTCTTTCACTTTCTTCAACTCTTCGCGCAAGGAGTCCACTTTGTTCTTCTCTTTGTCGCGTTCTTGACGCAAACTGGTGTTACTTTCCACCAACAAGTCAATCCTGTTCATCTCGCTCAAGTAGTGATCGAACTCTGCTTTCTTGATCACCACCTCGCTACTCATGTCGAACTTGCCACTTTCTTTGTGTGTTGCGAGCTCTAGTTGCAGCTCATCAGATGTTCGCAGTAACTTGGTGTACAGGGACTGGAAGTGGTCCTTCTCGTTACTGGCGAGTGTAATCTCGTCCTTTCGCAGGTCCAACTCTTTCTTCAACGAGCGGATGGTGGAGGTTAGATCGATGATCACGTTCTCATGGCTGGCATCCGCTGCGCTGCTGCTCAAGTTGTTGACCTTGCTCTCTAGCTGATGAATGTACTGCGTCAAGGTGTCATTCTTGCCCTTCAATTCACCGATGCTTTCCTGTAACGACGCGATCTGGTTGTTCTTTCCAACTAGCTCATCATTGACTGCCTGTTTGCTCACAGAGGCAGCGGCTTGTAACTGCACGATCTCTTTCTTCAGCTGGTTGATGACTTCGTTTTGCTTATCTAGTTCATCGCGCTGTTCACGCACTTCCTTCTCTGCACTAGCGTGCAAAGAGAGCTCTCTTTCGTAATTATTATGCGAGGCTTTCTCCCGCACCTGCAACTTGCATATCTCTGATTTGAGGTCGTTAATGATTGGGTCAGTAGCTGCAAGCTTGTTCAATAGCACGCTCTTCTCTTCGGTAACCGCGGCAACCTGGGCAGCGTAAGTCTTGATAGCTTCACGCAACTGCGCCCTAGCTTCTTCCACCTCTTGCACGGAGGACACGTTGTTGTTGCGGTGATTCTGCAACTCCGTGCTGACGACTTCTAACTGGGATTTTAAACGATGAATTTCTTCGTCGTTTGACTTATTCACCACCGCGATCCGCTCCTTCAACTCATTCAATGCTTTCTCCGTTTCTGTACTCAACATTTTGTACTTGTTGTAGTAGCCCTCCGAGGTATCCAGTTGCTTCTTCAACGAGTCTATCTGCGTGTTGGCTCGTTCCAACGCCAAATCTTTGTCCACGTTCTCTTGCACTGTGATTTTCTCTATTATTTTGACCGTTTGAATGGAGTTCAATCTCTCTTGCTCGCTCGCTAGCTGCTTCTCCAGTATCACCGCGCGCTCGGTCGCACTCTTGGATATGGCCTCTTCCTTGATGAGCACCTCTTTGAGGTGGTTCAACTCGTGTGTGGTCGCCGTAATATTGTTCTGTGCGTCATACAGCTGCCCTTCGAGCAACTTGATCTTCTCGTCGTCGATAATAGTCTTATCGTGCATCTGCTTACGCAGTGACTCGACTGTATTCAACATCACCTCCTTCTCAGCTAGGAGGGAACTCTTCTCCTCTTCAAGTCGACTCAGTAATCCAGTCTCAATGCGTCGAATGGACTCGTCTAGTGACAGCTGCTTCTTGTTCTTCTCGCGCTCTTCTTGGAGCAATGCAACAGTGCGCTCTTCGCTTTGCTTGCATACTTTAACTTCAATTTCGCATTTATGTAATTTTTCCTCACATTGACGCACGCGATCCTGCTCTTGCTTGATCGCGTCATTCTTCTGCTTCAACTCCTTCTGCGCGGCGACAGCGGCTTCTTCCAGGTCTTTTTTCCTCTTCGCTAAATTTTTATTCTCATTTTTTTCATACAATAAATCTTGTTCTAATCGTTCAACCTTCTCTTTATTGAACCGCATCTCGCCGTTGATGTGAGCCAGCTCGAGGCGCAGAGCTGTGCACTCGCCCTTGCTCTTGTCCAACAAACTGTTTGTAACGTTTTCGGCGTCTTCCAATCGCTTGATTTTCTCGTTTAATCGCTTGATTTCACTCTCAAAAAGTTCAATTTTATAGGAAAATTGCATAAAACTGCTGTCATTCACCGGTTGTTGCTCGTCGGGCGACGCCTTTGAAGGAGAGCCTTTTTTGGAGTGCGACATCATTAGCTTCATCGCATTGGCCTGGTCCTTTTCACTGAGCATGGCACGATAGATGTCTCGTTGCTGGACTACTGCTTTCACCATGTCTTCGGTGACTCGACGCTCTTCTCTTAGAGCATTTAACTCATTTTGGGCGGACATCAGGGCCTGAGACGTCTCACTAGCCAGCTGTTGCAGCTGGTCGTCTTGACGTGGCAAGTCCTTCTCTTTCGCTAACTTACGAATAATTTTTAGTAGGTAAATATTTTTTCGTTGCAACTCGTGGATGTCACTGTACGTGATGGTGGAGAGCGTGATGTGGCGGTCGTCGTGAATGCTCTCAATAAACTCGTCGTAGGCTGGCTCAATGACATGTGGCTCAATAGCGTTGTTTCCTTTATTGGAATCTGCTAATCCGCTTGCGCCGTGCTTCAATAAATGCTGTATCTGGATGCACATGTCTTCATTCGCCTGCTGCGTGACTATGAGGTTATTCATTGCATTCTCCAGCCGCATGCTAACATCACTCAAATCGTACTTCAAGTTATTGTTCTCCTGCAGAACCACGTCCAGCTTTTGGCTCATCATTGTATGCGAGTCCACAATGCGTCTGTAATCGCGCTGCTGTGTATTCTGCGCTATTGTTTTAGCCTCAACATCCTTCAGTATAGCCGTTAGATTCATTTCCATTTTTAATCGCTTATTTTTCTCCGCAATTGCGTGGTTTTCACTGGTTATGACGCGGTTGTACAAGTCAGTCATGCTTAGTCCTTCCAGCTCTTTCGTGGTGGTATCGTCAACTATTACTGCTACAGCAGCTTTCGCGGCCTCTACTTTCTCTGCTTCAAACTGTTGGATTGTTGCATTTAATTCGTTGATTTTGGCCTCTAATGTCCCAACTTTACTGGTCAACTGTCCAACCTCAGACTTGGAGCTGGTCAACGCAGCCGTTGTAGTGCTAACACTATCCTTGAGTGCAGCAATAGTGGTCGACATTTCATTATTTTTGCTATTACTTTCATCAATGAAACTCTTATACTTCTCGATATTCTTCTTGAGGAAGTCGATCTGCTCCTTGTCGCGGTTGTTGTTGCTGATGTTCTCTTGCTCCAGACTAGTCAATTTACTGGAATAACTATCAATTTTTTCATTTTTACTATTCAATAATGCTTCTAAATTATTGATCTTGTCTTGGAACTGTTTGTTCTCCACACCAAAAGTGGTAATCTTATTCTCCAAATCGCTAACTTTAACGATATGTAGCTGCTCAAATTCATGTAATTTGTTCGATTTATTGCGATAGTCATGCTCTAGCAACTGCAGTCTTTCTTCCACGTAACTTTTTTCTTTTGATATTTTATGGTTTTCAAACTTCAATGGAAGTATTTCCTCTTCTAATTGAGCCAAGTTAATCTGATTTTCTTTCAATTTGGACTGTAAAGTTAAAAAATCGTCTGTTTGTTTCTTAATAATATCTTGTAAATTACTACACTCTTCGCATTTTCGACGATACTTGTTGCCCAACTCTTCGAGCGCAGTCTCAAGGTCGCGTGTCACGCGATCTTTCGATGCCGAATCACTCATATTCGGTAGCACGTCGAAAAGACGAGATGTCTTGTGGTTTTGTAATTTCTCCAGGGGCCTGCTTTGGTTTTGGATTCACTGAATTCCCACTCCTTCTTGGTGTAGATAAATGAGGGAAGAATTACACGTTGCCATGCTCACTACTGCAAGTGCATACCACTCTCCGTAACTGCATGATGTAAGACAGGTTCCTTTGGGTAGGATCTTACGATGAAATTGATGACGCATATCAATCCAGCCTCAAGAAAACGGCAAACAGCTGCAACATCGCGCCACATCTTAACGGTTATCCGGCGTATTGTGAATTAAAGTAAACCCTACCTGGAGTTCCGCTTTCAGATTTGAAAATCGGACTGTTGAAAAACCGAGTAAACATTTTCGAATAGTGTGACCATTGCTTCAGCGCAATGTCAGCCAGCTCTCAGGTGGCCACATTTAATATCGCCGAGTCGGTGCATAAGGCAGTCGGTGGCAAAGTTTCATTAGATGGATTGCTTGCCGTATGGTATACTATCGGTATGGTAGTACAAAGTCAACTAAGTGTGCGTAAAGGTGTAAAATTAGCTGGTTTGGGAACTTTCACCCTTACAGCAACCAACGAACCTATCTTTATACTCACCAATGAGTTCATGAATAAATATAAATTAAAGCAACGAAGTATGGGAAAAAGTGATAACATTCCACTTACCACATTGAATTATGTTCAATTATTGAATGAGTTAGCTACTAGTAACAAAGGCAATAGTGTCGATGATCATCTTACCCGTGAATTGATTGAAAAAATATATAACAAATATTTGTCTTGTTTAGGAAGTTATTTGATTGAAGGGCGCTCGGTGGTCCTATCAATACATAAGGTTTGCGAGTTTGTTATTAGTAATGGTGAATTTACATGTAATTTTCAATCTGATTTCCTTTCTGCATTTGGTGTAAGTGGTAAAAAAGTTGCAAATGGAGAGGTTGCAAAGGGTCAAAAGAAAGCTCCATTGATGCCTCCTCAACCACCTCCTCGCGCTAGAGATCCCATCACTGGTGACAGGTCAGTCCCATACTACTTACTTAGTTACATGCTTTACATACTAACTTACTTATTACAGAGGGAGTGAGCATTCATACAAACCACCTCCACCAAGAGCCAGGAATCCGATGACTGATGGCGATGAACCTGCAAGACCTATGAGTGCTAGATCTGCGGTTAGTTCATGCGATACTATGTCGCTACTACACTCGCCTCGTTCGAATCACTCTTCTAATATTGGCGGAGCTGCAGTCAATCGTAATAGTAATTTACGCCGCGAAAACCTAGAATCTCATACATCTAAACTTGCAAATGCTGCCAATGCGCGTCAACACTCCTTCGGTGCCCCTAACGTGAACGCCGCTGGCGACGCACGAGGTGTAGCGGCAAAAGCCCTATTCAACATCACAGATACCGTCCAAACGATCAGACAGAAGATTGTTGAACGAGGTGGCGTTGCTGGTATCAAAGGCTTCCAGCGCCTGATCAAGATCATGGACAACAACGGTGATAAACGGCTGAGTAAGGACGAGCTGTTCTACGGCCTTCGGGACTACGGCATTAGCCTCACTCCTACCGAAATTGAGCAAGTATTCTTGTATTTCGATCGCGATAAGAACGGTTTCATCGATGTTACCGAGTTTCTCGTCGCTATTAGAGGCGAGCTAAGTGAGCGAAGAAAGAAACTGATAAAAATGGCATTCGACATACTTGACACAGATAAATCTGGTGTAATAACTGTCGAGGAGATCGCTAACGTGTATGATGTCAGCTGGAATCCTGATGTCCGCTCCGGCAAGAAGACGACACAAGAGGCATTGAAGGAGTTCCTCTCACACTGGGATCGTGGGGATATGGATGGTTCAGTCACTTTGGATGAGTTCATTGATTATTATCGCGACATCTCTGCATCCATCGACGAAGAGGATTACTTCGAGTTGATGATCAGAAATGCTTGGCGTATATCTGGCGGCGAGGGATTCGCGGCCAACACAGCGAACAAGAGAGTGCTAGTCACCAACAGAGATGGCAGTCAACGCGTGGAAACGGTTCATAATGAGCTAGGAATGAAGCCAGGCGATCGCGAGGCAGTCCGCGCACGGTTAGCGCAACAAGGTGTGAAGGACGTCGAGGTAGAGCTATATGGCGGTGTTGATAACACCACGAAGGCCGCCAACAATCAACGCCCAACTCTTTCAGTGCCCACACAACGACCGCCTGTTAGAGTCGGTGGCGCAGAAGCAAGTAAAAGTAGTCCGGTTGTTAGCAAATCCGCCAGTGTCAAAGCTGCTCCTACTAGAGCTGCCCCTGCGCCAGCGGCTTCTACTGCATTTAGCCCTCTTGATGCACTTCGTAAGCTGGTGTACGATCCACCTTGCTCCTTCGAGCAACTCGGATCGAAGTTGGCTGTTTCTGTTGCATGCCCAGTCCCTCGCGTGGCGCAAGGAGCCTTCGTTAGTCGTGTTGGTACACTTGATTCGTCGTTATCACGAGCTAATTTGTTATCGATTTGGAAAAATGTTGATGCTACCAACGCGGGAGTCGTTGAACTCAGCACAATACACAACATCCTTGCTACCAAGTATGGTAAGGACTCTGGCAGCACGAAGAACAATGGAGTTATCGAGCGTGTGATAGCGAAGATACTTGAGCGATGTGCCGGTCAGGGAGGGATCAAAGGACTGCAACGAACTCTAGCTATTATGGATGACAACGGCGACAAGAAGTTGAGTAAAGACGAGTTGAAGTTTGGACTGCAAGACTACGGAATCCAGCTCAATATCCGGGAGATGGATGACATCTTCACCTTCTTCGACCGCGACCGCAACGGTTTCATCGATATTACCGAGTTCTTTGTTGGAATTAAAGGCGACTTGAGTGAGAAGCGCACGAAATTGGTTCGACTTGCCTTCGACATCCTCGACCGCGACCGATCTGGCGTGGTTACTCTCGACGAGCTTCTGGAGGTGTACGACGTCACCAAAGTCCCAGATGTTGTGTCAGGCAAGAAGACGCCTAGAGAAGCCATCAAGGAGTTCTCGACTCACTGGGACCGCGAGAATAATGATGGATTGATCACATTTGAAGAGTTTTTAGAGTATTACAAGGAAATATCCGCATCCATCGACGGCGACGACTACTTCGAGTTGATGATCAGAAATGCTTGGCGTATACCTGGCGGCGAGGGATTCGCGGCCAACACAGCGAACAAGAGAGTGCTAGTCACCAACAGAGATGGCAGTCAGCGCGTGGAAACAGTCCATAATGAGCTAGGAATGAAGCCAGGCGACCGCGAGGCGATCCGCGCACGGTTAGCGCAACAAGGTGTGAAGGACGTCGAGGTAGAGCTATATGGCGGTGTTGATAACACCACGAAGGCCGCTAACAATCAACGTCCTCCTGCTAGAATCGGTGGTCGCAGCGGTGCTCAGGCACAATCGCCTAAGAAGGCTGCCGCACCAACATCGCTCCAATCCAATCGCAATACCTTCGAGCGTCATGCTGCTGCGCTCAAACTTGCTGCCGCATTCCGCGGTAGATTAGCAAGGAAACAAGCACTTGTTGAAAAGCGTAAGAAAGACGCCAATGACAGGGAGCAGAAGGAAATAGACGACGAGCTCAACCGCGCCAAGCCCAAGACCATCATCCGACCCAAGGGCAAGAGCTACATCGGCTTCTAAGCACTCAAGAATATCGTTTTATTGTGTAATTTTTTTTTCATTTTGAGATAGCTGTTCATCGCCTCCTTTGCGCCATTGGGGTGTCGTCCTCTCGCTCTGCTGTGCGCGCCAAATCTGGCGGCGAAAGTCTTAACTTGTTTCAAGGGCCGGTTAGCGGTTGGGCTTTTTTGCGGCCCGTAATTTTTACGGGACCACCAGCTCATCAGCTACTATACATAGGAACAGCCTTATTCTACTAGTAATAAGCACAGATGGACGTGGAGATGGTGGATCAGAGCCTAGATGGCGATTTAGTAGTGATCGATGAAGAGAGTCAATCGACGACTGTGATCAATCCATTGCATAATGATGAAGACTACACAGCTGTTATAAAGGATGAGGTTACCGCTGATTTAGGCAGTGTTGAAGCAAAATCTCCCAGATCACCTAGACTGCATAGACGTGTCAGTACCAAAGTTGCAGATGCGCATGCATTAGTGCCAGATGCAGGACCTTCAAACTTTATTGAAAAGAAAATTCATGAAGCATTTTCACAGCCTACTAAAGTCCCAGAGTGGCTAGGTAATTACATTGAACACGTTTTTAAGTTGAAAAAACGCGAGACCACACTAGAATTTGAGGTTTATTGTGGTTTGATCCAGTTCATCTCTTGTTTATATGTCCTTCCGGTTGTGCCTGAACAGCTAGCTCGTGTAGGTTTTGAACACATTCCAAGTATTATTTGCACTTCAGTAACATGCGGTATTGGTTCAATTGCTGCATCATTTCTAACGGATATGCCATTTATTATAGCGCCACCTACTTCAGTATCTATATTTTATGCCGTATCTATGCAACAAGCAGGACTTACCCGCGAACAAGGTACTAATGCAATTATTTTTTCTGGTATTGGACTTGCTATCATCGGCGCCGTTCCTCCGATCTCTAGATTTATTACCAAGCTAATCCCTGATTGCATCCAAGCGTCTACTGCCGTAGGCATTGGTCTGATCACTGCATTAGCTGGTGCTACTGAGATTAATTTGGTGATCCGAGGAAAGTACACCATCTTGGATATGGGGCCTATAACCGATGAAGTAGTCATCGCTATTGCATCCTTGATTGTCGTCGCCGCAATGTTGCATTACCACGTTAAAGGCGCGTTCTGTTCGGGTTTAATCTTGGGTACTGTCTTGTGGTGGATCACTAACGGAGGCAGTCCTACATCTATTGTCGCAAATCCACAGCCTGAGACTTCCACCGGTAATCCTGCAGACGGCTCCACTGTTCTATTGATATTCAACTTGCTGTTCTTATACATCCTAACCTTGAACGGTCTAGCTCGGTCGCTTTCCGACTTAGGTGGACTCACGAAAAAGAGTGGCGCCATACCTCGCGCTGGTTGGTTGTTCATCGTATGCGGTCTGACAACAATATTGAGTGGTTACTTCTCTGGTCCGCCTATTCTTATCTCGCCAGAATCCGCGGCAGGGATTAAAGCAGGCGCTAAAACAGGCATCAGCACCCTAGTGTGCGGTATTTTGTTTGGTATATCAACCTTTTTCTACCCAGTATTCGCTGCCGTTCCTCCTGCGGGCACTGCACCACTGCTTATAGCCGTTGGTGTAGTCCTCTTCAATAATGTGAAGCGTGTGGATTGGACCGATATTCGATTTTCCGTGCCAGCCTTCTGCACGCTTTTCTTCATCCCTTTTACCTACAGTATTCTGCGCGGCGTTGCCTTCGGCTACATCCTTTACATATTCCTGGGCTTGTTCACCGGGGACATGATCAACAACACCATCGACTTCGTCCAGTATTACATCAATCCGCCACCAAAAGTTGAAAAGGAGCACCACGACGACGACGAGGATCACCACGAAGAACAACACATGTTCGGGAAATTGCTCGCCATGTACGACATGGATGCGACCGAGAACACCATCAACTTCGCCGCTCATTAGGCTCGTAGCAGATACTAAAATAGAAGTTTTGTTTTGTATAAATGACCATATTCTTGTTTAAATGTTTGACAGAGCTATAAACTAGGTACAGTAATACGCACACTTCAACAGTATACTCACAGTATTGACAACCTGAACAAAGATCGATGGTTTAGACGCACGCCGTTGAGGGAGTGGCTTGGTTGTACTGAGAATTTACACGCTCCATTATCTCTCGAACAATACCCGATGCATGCGATATTGCGGTAAGTAGTGGAACGCAAGTTAGACGAGTTCCCGCATTATTTGGTATACCAGGTATGATCTGCGTTTGCATTAGCTCCCATGCATGTCTCTTAGAAGGACCATTAATCGTTGGACGTGCTGACAGAACAGCGATGAAAACAGTTAGGCTGCCAATAGTCATGAATGGAATGTAAGCCTTTTCTGGTAACGTGATTCCGAATTCCTCAATTGTTTCACGTCGCACAGCAGCCACTAAACTCTCTCCCTTGTCAACAGCTCCTCCAGCAGTGAATAGATCGCCGTATTTTGCATCCCGAACCCCGCGTCTGCACACTACAATATGCCTGATTAAGTTAGTAGTGAGTAAGTGAGTAAAGTTGAGAATATAAGAGAGTAACCATTCTCCTTCGTGATAGAAGATTATGTACGAAGCAACAGCCGTCATCAGTTGTATGGTTGTTCTGATAGTGATTCTCTATAACGGATGAAACTTTTGCTTTTTCTTCAATAGAACTACAGACTTCTTTTTTGGAAATTTTCTGGAATCGAAAAATCTCAGGTTCCGGTTCCTTTGTGGAATCAGAAGGTACTAAAAACAGTTAGTTAATAGTGTCAGCGCGACGAGCTGTTGCCGTGTGATCGAGCCGCACCGTTGCCATCATTAGCCGCTATTTTTGTCACGGACTTTTCATTCAAAAATTTCACCGGTACCCTGAAAATTGGCGATGCCGTCGCATTTTCGAATAGTTGCATCGAATATTCACTCCAGAAGACTCTCGTATGTTCAAGAAGGAGTTGGTGGAGCGAAGTCGCTCGTTGCTGAAGAACAAAGATGTTAAACGTCTGAAAGAGAAGATAGTAAGCCAGCACGCAGCTGTCAATGAAGATGAGCTGAGTTTGATTCTCTCCTCCAAGACTAATGTTACCGAGCTCAGATTGGCAAATAAAGTCTTGATATACTTAATAGATGACGTTCCTTATTTCTTTGATATTGCAGAAGAAACAGGCGTCAGTGAAGAAGGTAGAGGTGTGAGTGGGAAAAAATTGTTAGTGACAATATTTCCGACCATATACCTATTATGGCGTCTCCCAGCATTCATCAAGAACTTCCTAATTCATCCTCCCGTATCCTCGTATATACTCAGAGGTGCAGATTTGATGCTTCCAGGTGTTATGACGATTAAGAATTTAAATGATTTACAAGTGAATGAGCATGTTAGTATTCGAGTATTCGGAAATCCTTGGCCCTTCGCTGTCGGTTATTCCAGCGTTAGTTATGACTCCATACTGGAGAATAGAAGAAAGGGCAAAGCCATGACTGTGCTGCACTATTACGGCGACTTTTTAACACAGCTTGCATTTAAAGGTAAAGCAAGTGGAAGTTCTCAGTACAGCGCCCCGAACAGCGGGTTCAGTATGATGTCTATATATAGTCTAGATGGGTACACAGAGTCGGTAGTCGTCGACGACGGTGATGACGAGGAAGATGAAGAGGAAGGCGACGGGGAGGGTGAAGATGAGGAAGAGGATGCTGGTAACGACGAGGAGGATACTGAAGATATTACATTAGAAGGTAACACACTAGGTAATGAGGATGGAAGTGCCACTGAGGCAGGTGCTGACAGCGACTCGCTTGAAGCTGGGCTAGTCGATGCGTTGACTATTGACGATGCTCCTTCAGCTGATCACGACGAAGTTGTGAACGACAACCTGTTAGTAACTTCGTTACTGAAATCACTGAAGTACGTGATCAAAGACTCTAGCCTGCCTATCCTCGCGTCAGCCTTCTGGTCGATGATCTTGAAGTGCAGCACGTACTCCGACACCCAAACCAGCGCAGCTCCTCCGTTAGACATCAAAAAAACTAGTTACAAGAAAGTTACCTCGTTCTTGGAAAGCATGCAACGCGCAGGCTTGCTGTCGCTGCAAGACAACAACGGCGTCGTCTCCATCGTCAGCGTGCAGCGCATCCACGATTTGTACAAAGGGATTAAGGTGGAAAACCCGGATTCTTTCAGGAAATTCATGCTATCGAACAGCCAAGGCGACTCGACCAGTGCCGCAAGCACGGCGATTTCCGAAGGTAAAATTAACGTGGTGGATCTGTACAAGCTGCCGAAGCACGCAGTGAAGTACTTGTTTGGCGACATGAAAGGCCAGTATGGCAAGTACTTGAAGCTGAGTGAGGTCAAGGAGGCCCTTATAGACTATATAAGAGCGAAGAATCTAGAAGATCCCACCAACAGGAGCACGCTCAACGTCCCCTCGGACGACCCGCTCTACAAGTATATTAAACAGATAAACAACGTGGCGGCCAAGCCGATTGCGAGCCAAAATAATGCTGCAGCAAGTGTGCCACCTTCTGAAATAGTTGAAGCGGGATCTGACGATGACGAGTATAACTCTGACGAGGACACCAATGATGACACATACCGCAATGACTCGAGTGGCGGGATCACAGTGGCTGGGGTCTGGTTTCCCTCGAGTGCCCCTGGAGGCGCCGTTAGAAAAGTTGCCCCTCAATCTGAATGGAAACCCATTTCTCTACCAAAATCCAACAAGCCAGTTGTCGCAGCTGCGTCCGATGACGCTGTTAAAGGTGGGGATCGCATGACCGCTGCAGCCAATGATCCCGTTGTGATCACCAACATCAAGAAGGAGGATTTGATGCGGAATATTCACAAGGAATTGTCACCCAGCTACGGCATCGTGGCTGCCGACGGCACCGTGACGGTCACATCCACCAAGCCATCGATCGAAATCCTGGTGGAGTCGCGAATGGGATCTAAAACCGTTACCAAAATCCGCGGATTAGAGGTGTTTGGCATAGATTTGGTGCAATTTAGTCAAAAATGTCAAAAAAAATTTGCTTGTTCCGCCTCCGCCGCGCTGATCCCCGGCCTGCTCAAGGAGCGCGAGGTCGTGATCCAGGGGCACCTGGCGCACGAGATAACCATCTATTTAAACACAAATAATTCAATACCAACACATTTAATAACTACTAAATTGCTCAAAGGAGTCAAGCCCAAGAAGAAGTAGCCGTTGAGCTGCCACATGTAACCTTGTATCTTAAGTATTGAACTTATTACTGTCGCTTCTGTCATTCAGCACGTCTTCTGGGATGCCGGAGCCGTACCTGGCCGAGTTCGAAAGAACGTCTGAAATTTTCCAACCCGATCCGCCGCCGTTTGGGTTGCACTTCATGCCTGGCATGTTGACGTTGTCGCCGTGATTCGCGTATACTGCAATGGCAGCATCGCAAGCTGGTAAATATAACGGCTGGAAATAGTTGTTCTTGACCGGGTCTGGCGGCCACGACTTCCTTGTTGCAGTAACCGTTAAGTAGCCGCCGTTGTTCCAATAGTTGCTGTTTGCGTCATTAGCAAAGCAGATAAGTTCACCTGTGTAAGATGCCCGAAAATAAACTGTTTTACCGACGGAGAAAATAGTCGGCTGCAGCTGGGCCTCGTCCAGCGGCATGTACACCATCGTCTCCTCCTGGCCCTCCTCGATGTCGCCGAGCGGGCGCACGAACTGACCGATCCCGCAGGACAGAGACATCCAATTTGAATCTGGAATTCTTCTTTTTCGTTTTAAATAACCACGACATCTACCAAATGCGACGAAGCAGTTACTAATTGCGTCGTAATACGATGTGTAGCCATCCGCATTGATGCGCAAGCCGCCATCGTGCCAAAACTGTTCCGAAGATGTTGCATCACCAAATACTGATATATTATAGTATTCACCTTCTTGGATAGCAAATCCAGATGGATTCCATTTAATCGCTGCATATACGGCAAAGGATTTTGTAGGTTCTGGTAAACTTTCATAGTTAGGAAGACTTAATATTTTAAATGCTGCATCTTCTTGTCTAGCTTCACCTTCACCAAATACTGCTATACCTTGCTCTGCGGCATTCTCTTTATAGGCTCTATAATACATATATCTATCTGAAATATTACTTAACGCTCCTTGATAATCAGGGAAATGCGGCGAAGTTGGGTTAATAGCAACTCTAGAAACAATACCATCACTATAACGGTTGGTATCGATTACGTATGGCAAAGTAGGAATGCCTCTCGGATCTGTGTCAGAACCAGCACGCATTTCCAGGTTGTAGTAACCCTCTTGATATAGCTCATCTGCCATGACTATACTCAGCAGCACGAGCAGCACCAACCAGCCGCGCATTCTTTTCTGTGCAATATTTTTCTCTAGTTCGTTCTCGATTCCGTTCCAACCTGAAATTGGGACCGCATCCAATTAATTTACAAACAAACATTAAAGTTAGTTTGTAGCTGCACTCGCATAGCTGTTATCGGTAGTATTGCTTATACGAAACGAGTTATTAATTATATCTTACTTAGGTTCATACATATAACAACAGCCTTATTTGCGTCGTTTGAAACAAGTCGAATGAGAAATGATAAAGTGAATATTGTGCAAGTGTAGATGATATTCTCTCTTCTTCTTCCTCTTCTCTTCTCTTCTCTTTTCTTTCTTTCTCCTTTTGCCCTAACCGTGCAGGTATTCGACATCACGGTAATAAAAAAAACTATAAGCTAATGATGTTATTCCTGACGTTGTTAGTGTTATTAGCAATAAGTGGTGCGTTGTCCCAAGCTCAAGGTATGTAGCAACATCCATACTGCTTTCACTGCAACAAAACTTGTTCTTTTTCAATATATATCTGACTAAATCGTTTCTTTTATTAGGTCAACCTGGGAAGGCTGCTCTATGGTTAAAGAAGGACTTCAGTACAGTAGCTGGTAGAGATTTTGAACCATTACCAGTTCCCGTGCCAGTCAATATCAATTATGACACCAAAGCGGCTACTGTATCACAATTACCTAGTCTAGTTAATTCGTACACTCAAGATAATAGTAATAGTAAAGTTGAAATTCAACTAATTTTGACATCATCTGATGATAGATCCCCATTTAGTCATTCATCAATCAAGCAGGCAATATCATCATCATTTGTGCCTGTTGTCTATCCAACATTATATCAAGATGGTAATAGTAAAACAGCATTAGACTCAGTTGTTTCTAAGGATACTAAAAAATTTACATTAAATGAGTTTATAGACCACGTTAAGGCAAATAGTGACATCTTAAGTGATAATAAAGTAGATATTTTTCAAATTACACTTTCTGGTCATGAAAGTGAACATGAGAATTTAGTAGCATTAACAAATATCCAAGACGAGAGTAGTATATTGCACAACGTGCCCGTCTTATTCATGACAATTGAAGAGCCAGCAGCTGATAGTTCCGTTCCAACGAACTATGGTTACTACAAAAGATTCTTAGCCATATCAAGTAATTTATATGATGGAATCTACTACAAGCCAGAGGGAGCTGAGTACTCGATTTACTACGCCAACACCTATCTTTACATCACTCCTGACATTTTTACTGGTTCACTTGTTGGCATTTTCATGATTTTCGTCTTGTTAACTGGATATTCTTGTTTGAACGGTATTCAAACCAATGATTTGTACGCCAGTAAAGCGTGTCCAGTTGGCAAAGAGGCATAATGTAATATCTATTTTTGTAATTGTACTTAAAATCTTTAGCAGCGAATCGGAAGCTTCTTTGTGTCAACTATGGCAATGCGACAGTAGTATTATCCCTCTAACCGATGAGGCACTTACTACCGAGTCCAGTGTGACCAAGTCCAAACGCCCATTCATTTCTACCGGTACCTAGGTCCGTATTGCCTGCGACAGTCGCCGACAGACTCGGCTCATACCAAGTACTACTTGAATGCATTCAGCACGGATATGTTCGGTAGCAGCGGCGTCTCAGCCTCATTCGGTGGCTTTGTCCCGGGAGTCGAGAGCAACGTAGACACAGTAAAAACGTTCGCTGCATTTACCCCGGATAAAAATTCTGGTACAAATACAAGTAATTTTGCATTTAATATTGGTAATACTTCACTTGGTAGTGGTAGCGATAATAACGATGAAGCCACTAAACAGTATAAATTTATTATTGCTAAATTTTATTTCTTATGTAAAACCTTTGAGGACAAAATAGCGATTTTAAAGTCTAAGTCACTACTTGAAGTTATACATGCCAATGAACTTTACGAAGCGACTGATAAGACATTTGGATCTGTTAAAATTCTATTAGATGAAATATCAACTGTTTGTTCAGCGGTCACTCAAGAACAATTTGATAATAACAGAGTCAATATGTCAAAAATGTTCGATGAAATTAAAGGATTTAGAACAAAATTGAGTACTCAAGTTGATATTATGATGTCAGTATTTACAGACCAAAATACCTTCTTAACACAGTGTGCACAAAAAAGTGTCACCGAACATAAGTTTGAAGAGGTAGATGAATTTCGAAAAGCAATAGACCTAGTCGAGGTGACAAAAGCTAATGTTGTCACATTGATTGTAGCATTTGTGGAAACTCTGGATACATTCTATTCTTCTTTAGAAGAAAGAATGAAGACTTTTCTAGAATTTAACCTCAAATCTTTCCCAAGTGCTACCGAAATGTCTAAACTTAGCTGTGAGCATTGGAGAAACCAATTGGTTAAGATGGATGAAGAATCAGGTGTAACCGCTCATTTGCATTCGGCACTTAACCTATTGAAATGTTTGATATACAATGCAGCCACCCATGGATCAAAATATATAGTAATAGCTCCGGAAGTGATATCTCCTGCAACAACATTTATAGACACAATGACGGTGCTTTTTGACTACCATGATGAAAAAAATGCGTTAAGATTAGATGCACTTTGGTTACAAGAAGTCGAACGATGGCCTCCAATTTCCGAGGACCAAATCCACTATTTGCACTATATTAAGTCAATCGGAATCAAATCAAGTGACATATACGCATTTAACATTTTGTGGAATACAGCTCTTGGTCGCTTTAGAATCAGAAATGCGTTAATTCGGTATGGATACCAGGTCGGCACCTTGTTATTAGATGAGTTTAGTGTCAAAATGGGTGACTCGAATGAAGCTGGAAATAGGAATGAAACGCGGCATATTAAAGCACGACCCATAAATAATCCATCGGGAATTTATCCGTTTGGTAATAGCACTGGTGTCAGTAGCACTGGTGTCAGATGCAACGATGGGGCTGTAGTACCTTTCACTAGTACACCGATTTTAAACTTTAATCATACTATGCCATTAGTTATTAACTTATGGAGCCATGAAGGCGCCCCAATGAAGCCAACAAGTGATAGTGCTATTAGAAATTTGTTGTTTCCATTTTCTAAGACAAAAGAATATAAAACGGTTTTACCCAATTATCGCAGAACACTTTCAACTTCGAATCAATTTAAACCTCTTCATTTACAAAGTGGAAAGAATTTTAATGGCATTGAAAATATTGACATTGTATTTATAAAAGCTGTGTTTTCCGTTGGAAATATAGACTGGATAGATCCAGAAATTGAGGCGTAAATGTTTTGTAAATAAACCAAAACGTTAGGAGTAAATAGGATAAAAATGGAAAGAATGAATAGGTCGGTAGTAACAGCTTGCAGACTAAGAAGACATTTTTGAATATAACTCATATGTTTGATCATTTTTATGTATCGTACACTTTAATTTGTTTATAGTACTAGCATCTATATTTAACTTACTGCATGTTACTGTTGATAAAACTTGCCCAGACGACTCTATTTAAATCGTATTTTCCTTCGGATGTAACGGTACTAACTAACTAATAAGTACTATATATCTTTATACCTTTCTCCTTTGTTGTACGTAGGTACAGTACCGGTAGGCAGGAACCGAAGAAAATTAACTCAGACATTCCGTTTAAAATTTTGGAAGGGGGAGAAGTTGGAAGTACTTTACATCTGTTGTAAGTATAATTGTGACGTTTAAAAAAGAAGAGTAGAATAAACACCAAGATTAATTGCAAGATGCAAGTGCTGCGCCGCTCACTCAACTCACCCTTCTCCTTGTTGCTGCGTCGTGGGGTTTCTAATTTCTTAACGCAAGTCAAGGAGACCAATCGGCGCATGCAGCCATGTGTCAATATCGCCAACAGGTTACTTATTCACTTCATGCCACATTATCCTCAACTGGCTTTCTCTATGCTATCTATCCTCCCTGCACTATTTATACTCTTTCTTACTCGCATCCACTCTGTGATGTCGTTAACTTACTCGCTCGACTAATTGTTATCCTTTTCTTTATAGTGACAAATATTATACTTATGATGACATAAATCGACTCTCAGACGCGTTGGCATTACACTTAGTTGAAAATGTACCAAATATATATAAAATCAAAACGATTGGATCATATCAAGGCGGGTCTGCTCATTATATTGTTTCCATGTTGGCATGCTGGAAGTTGAACAAGATATTTGTTCCTCTCTCCATCGACCACACGGAAAGTGAAATTAACTACTTTGTTGAAGATTCTGATATCAAATTACTATTAACTAGTACAGATAAACACAAGATAAAACTACCTAGCACGCCGATGGTTATCAATGTATCCACCATCAATCACAAGGACTCGTTCAACGATAAGGTGCTTAGTGCCTACTGCGAAGAAGATCGTAAAGACAGTGCAAACAAAGATTCTGCCGCGTTAGTGCTGTATACAAGTGGCACTACAGGGAAGCCTAAAGGCGTGTTGCACAGCAAACAAGGGTTAGATCTGATGATTAAAGCGCTGAGCGAGTACTGGGAATACAGTGGAAATGACAGAATACTTCACTTTTTGCCACTTCATCACTTGCATGGAGTACTGAACAAGCTGCTGAGTGTGTTGTATGCCGGTGGTTGTGTTGATTTCATCCACTCACATCGCATAAGCACGTCTGCGAAGGAGCCTATGCAATTGCACGTATTGATATGGAAAATTTTATCAAGTGAACACGAGAAAAACCCATGCAACCGCCCCTTTTCCCTGTTTATGGGTGTCCCAACGGTGTATTCGAGACTACTTGAGGAGTCAAAGGTTGTCGCGAGCACAGTCGGCAAGAGTAAATTAAGCCCAAGTGACATCAAAAATGGAATTGAAGTTATCAAGAAAATGCGTCTTACTGTGTGCGGTTCAGCGGCGCTGCCTGATATCGTCATGGAAGATTGGATGCAACTAACTGGGCACGTGCTCCTCGAGCGCTATGGAATGACAGAATTGGGTATGTGTTTATCCAATCCGTACAGTCCTGTCTCAGACAGACTTAAGGGTCATGTCGGTTACCCTTTAGCTAATTATGAGTGTGTGTTAGTTGATGATAATGGCAATATGATAACTAGTGTGGATACTCCAGGGGAACTGAGAGTCCGGGGTCCCAGTATGTTCCTCAAATACTTGAATAAAGAGGCTGTGACGAAAGAGTCGTTCGATAGTAATGGCTACTTTATCACTGGCGATATTGCTAGTGTTAATGCAAGCGGGAACTACAAGATTTTGGGCAGAAAAGGCACCGATATTATCAAATCTGCTGGTTATAAATTATCAGCTTTAGAGATTGAACGAGAATTGCTGAGTCATCCAGCAATCTCCGAAGCAGTTGTAGTCGGTAAACCGGATGCTTCCGTTGGTGAGAAAGTCGTTGCTATTTTGTCTATTCGAGATAGTAAGCAAAGTATAAATCTGAAGTCAATCAAAGAATATTTACATGATAAGTTGGCATATTACAAGCACCCAAAAGAAGTATTTGTTGTTGCCCAAGGTGCCATTCCACGTAACCACTTAGGTAAAGTTAACAAAAAAACGATAATGAAGGACCTTAATTTGATAAACTGAGTTATTGTACATTATATTGTGATTCATTATATATTGTGTATTTATTTCTTGGTGGAGTTTACTAGCGATTTCTTTTTCTTCCCCTCTGCCTCTAGTGCGCTATCTATAAATGCTAACTTAGACATGAGTACTTTCTTCTCTGCAGCAAGAGCAGCAAGTGCTGTATGTACTCTTGCAGTGTCCATATATGGTCTTGTTGTCACTGGCATTTCATCCCTTGGGGTTGGATTGCTTCGGGCACTTATGTTCTCTTGACCCCGCGGCGATACACGAGCCGAACCAAGTGGCGCATCGCGTGCGCTATTGCGCGCCGATAACTGTGCCTCGGAACGTGGAGACGCTGCCACTTCGCTCATTTTTTTTGTTATTAGCGAGGAAATCCGCCGAAGAAACGAAGGCCGGTTTTGGGCCGAGAGACAAAATATTGCATAAGATTATATAAGATTACAAATGTACACGTTATTACTTGAGGCGGTTGTACCTGGGGCTGATCTTCGCGTTGGCGTCGACGAATATCGGGGGTTCGCTGTATATGTAGATTGTGGGCTTGCTCCAGCTAGAGATCTGAGTTAGGTGATTGTAATAAAAGACTATATCCTCGCCGTTGTCATCCTTATCTATCACCCGACTGTAAATAGTGTTTGCCTTTTCTATTGCGAGATATCTTGCTTTTACACACCTTAGAAAATTTCGTATAATCCCCTGTGCATCTGTTGGGTCCGTGATAGTCTCACTAGTTCGTCGTCGACACTGCCGTTTCACGCACCATTTCACCTTGCCGCCATCACTACTTTCACTGAGCTGGTTAATGAGAGGAATTAGGTCTAAATCCCTCGAGCGTATTAGTTTCGTCAGAGTCCAGGATGACCCCGTGGTTATCTTGTTGTAGAAGAAATCGCGGCCAGATAACTCATCAAATACTCTGACAATTCTCTCGCACATGATGCTAGAGATCAGCTTCCTCGTTAGATATCCCCTCATCATCCGCTGGATAGCAACTGTGTTGGTCACATGGACGTTACTATAATTATTTTGCTCGTCTTCGTTCGAGACAGCAGCGACACTAACATTTCCGTTGACCATACTACCATTACTGATTAACAGTGACGGCGACGCATTGCTATAGGAAGGGGTCGAGTGGTCGGTATTAAGGCCGTGCTCCAAGTCATATTTATTGACGTCTGCCCGTAATCGTAACTGAATTTTACCGATCCGTTGATCTAAATCTACCATTTTCCTACCGACAGATTTCAACTGCGAATCCACTTTAGAGTCGTCTTCTAGATATTGCAAGTTCTTGTTATTTCCCAAAACTTTATTCAACAAATCTTGTCCATCTTTTTGATATCTCGCTGTTTCGGCGAGTTGATGCCCGATTTGCATGGAGTGTTCTATATTCTCTTCTCTTTCTATTGCGATGTATATATGAGGCACGCGATACCAAGGGTGCCTTTGTTTAAAACACAACTCACAAAAATAACCCAAACCAGTCGGATCATATTGCTTACAACTCATGCATTTAATTGTCGCTACCGCTCCTGTGCAGACGTATTTACAAGAGCATCGTAATCTACCCACTTGCTTCGGTAACTCTTGAGCGTAAGTAATAGTTTGCCGATAAAATATTTCTCTTGGGGGTCTCCGTGCTGTAACTGGCACACAAAATTCGTGTTTCACATCAGGTTTATCCTTTACTTGAAACAGAAGTGCTTTGGCATCACCGGCTATCGTTTCTACCAGACTTTCTGCCATTGCAGCCAACACATCGTCGAAACGAACCGCCTCATCTGCATCTAGATCCAGTGCCATGATCTGGCAGCCTCAAGCCCCCTCCAACTTAACGCTTATTCGTTTCCTCAAACATTTTCACAGGGATTAAGGACCACCAAGGCGACATAAAGAGTTTAGTTTAGTACCTGGATTGCATGGAATGCCAAGATCAAGTATGGCCTTGTTACACAACCATGACCTGGCTAGATTCCTGCCACCTTTTACTTGTCTTCTCGCACTTACGAGTAGCTCCCTCCCGACTCCGGATACAAAGGCAACTCGACTACCAGCAGACAAAAAACTACAATTAAGTTAGACTATAAACTTCGGTAACATGCAATCGTTGTTAGTGGCGCTGTTTTGCGTTTCCTTTGTTGTAGCAGCTACAGGCGCTCCAAAGTCGTGGCCAGAAAGTTTTTCAATTAAGTTTAATTCGAATATAACAACAGATGTATCTACTCCTATTGTACCAGTCCCTGGAGTTATGTACTATGATTGGACAGTCCAGATGCAGAGAGTAGATCATGGTGCTGGTGCTTATGAATGTGTGAGTTTTTATGAGACTCCTTTGCCATGTACTCTGATTTTTAACAATGATGGGCTTTACAGAATTCTTCAACAACCTCTACCAGAGGGTCAAGATGAATGCTGTCTTGATCTAGATTTTATTCACGCTTCTGCACCTGATTGGGCGGCTAATGAGAACCCTACGTTTAATGGAGTATCCTTAGATGTGTATAGTGGGTTCAATACGAACAAGTATACTTTTGATAATTACGATCCAGCACCAGACACACCACATACGTATTTTGAGGTTGCAGATATTCCTGATTATGCAGGTGGACCAGTATTGTTCACATTTCCCGGAAATGAGGGTAGACAAGACTATCATTATGACGTTACCAGTATGAAAGTGGAAAGTCAAGACAAAAGTTTATTTGATATCCCAGTTGAGTGCACAAAAAAAATGTGCACATCCAGCAAACGCGCACATGCCAAGAAAAATTAATTTATTAATAATGTGTTAAATATTTACAATTTTCCTACTTCGTCTTTACTTCTCCAATTACAATACATGGTGCTATGTTGTCATTTGTCTCTTTATTATGCTTATTATGAGCTCCATCACATAATGGAAACTTTGCAGACTTCCAGCATCGACAAATTGCAACCTTTTCTCCTGGAGAAACTGATATCGTGTGCACTACCTTGGGGCTGTCCACATCAATCTGCTTATTGATTCTGCTTGTAGATAGGGAAAATGCCCTTCGTGAGAACACAACCGACCGCCGCGTGAAGGCACTAGCTAATGAGAGAGACATTACCAACAACGAAACTGGACCTTTCATTCTCAACTATTTATTGGTTTCACTAAGTTTCCGTTGGTACTTCCTTTTTCCCTCGCTGAAAATAAATTTTGAGTTCCGAGTGGGTACCGGTATCGACTTCGGAGAATATTTTCTTATACATAAATACACGTCCATATAACCGTTAGCGTAACGTCCAGGTGAGACGCCGCTTAGGGCGTCGGCGGCATTCGGAGCCAGCCACGCTCATTCCTAATACGAGTCAGGTGGGACCCTAACTTGGGGCACTAGTTATATTACTTATCGCTTAGGTATCGTTGCCCCGCTGACTGGCCCCGGCTTTGCGCGGCTTCTTTACTGCCAGAATCGCTATCGATGCAAGTGTCGCCGCCGCTGCGATCACCGGTATTTTCTTCTTGATGATGATCATCAGCATCCACAAAAGCGTCGGCATCAAAACTATCTACATTACTACTTTCGCCGTTGCTACCGTCGACGACAATCTTCTTACTGGAACGGGTCGGGGAGCCGAATAAGCTCATCCGCTGACTCAACCGAGTGCTACTACTCGTTGCTACAGGCAGGATACCCTCACTTGCATTGGTCATTTTCGATATCATCGACGACCGCGCCTCCGTCGCCTGCTTCGACTTGCTTTGCTTGGGGTCTGGCACATGCACTGCGTGAGTGAGTTGAGTAAGCAAACAGATAGATAAGTGAGTGAAGTTGATCGAGTACCTAATCGCGAGAACATTATTTCAATTTTTTCTATTGCGTGAATAACTAACTGAAAAAGGGCGCCGATCTCGTCGAACTCCTTTAGACTTGAGAGAGAAGTAGAGTGAGTGCGCAGGGTGGGATGAGTGAGTGAGAAGGCAGTACCTAATATATCGAGAAATAGAGTCCCGTATTGCAAACACTTCTTTGCGCAATAGTTCTTTGCACTTCAAGTTAATCAGTAGCTCTTCCACTTGGTGCGCACTGCTTTCGATGTCTGATGAGGCCAGTTTCTCCGCATTCTCGGCACTTTCCGCGGCTTCGTCCTTCTCTTCGCCCACTGAAATTTTGATATTACCGAGTTGGACCTCTGTTGGCACGCTCTGGATGGAGTAACCTAACCAGAAAGAGTAGTATCCGTAACGGTAGAGCCCGTTCAACATGACACTCACCGAGAGACACATACTAAATATGCCTGGGTGAGTGAGTGAGTGAGTTAATAAGTGAGTGAGTGAGTGAGTTAATAAGTGAGTGAGTGAGTGAGTGAGTGAGTAAGTGAGTTACCTATTGGATTCCACAAGCTCGTAAGTGTGTTGTTGAGCGACTGCACGATCATCTGCGGCAGGGATTCAAACAAAAACTCGGCAAATAAAGCCTCATTCAACAGCGCCACGTCTACTTCCACCTTCTTGTCATTTTTGGAGCTGCCAGTCCAGATGTAGTACCACGTGTTGTGCACCTTCCTCACCGCCATCACCTTCGACGCGAACAGAAACAATCCGATGGGAAACCAGACGCACATGAAGCCTGTCATAAGGACTAAACGGGTAATAAGTGAGGAGGTCGAGCTTGCGCGAGTAGTGAGGAGGTACCTATCCAACCCAGGTAAGCGAGCACAAAGAAAAGCTGCGCAACTACCACCAAGATCCAAATAACAAAATATGACAGCACTTTTGGCAGAGAGTCGTGCTTTTCAAACGAGACGGACAGGCCTTGGCCGTTGAACATGGGGTACCCTTTGCGCACGCCCAGCCACCAGAGCGATGGGCTTAGTCGCCAGCCGGGATATAATCGAAACACTCCGTAGGGCAGTGCGCGCGCATGGTATAGATGTGTTATGAACCACAAGTTCGGTACAATCAGCGTTGTCATGCATACGATGAAGAACGGGAAGTTGTAGAACCTAGTAGACACCTGAGAGCAAGTGAGGTAAGGCGGCAAAAGATGTGCGTGAGTGAGTAAGTGAGTGCGTGCGTGCGTGAGTGAGTGAGTAAGTGAGTGAGTGAGTGAGTGAGTGAGTACCAAGTACATAATATCTGTAACCACATCCATGCACGGAAATAACATAATAACCAACACCGCGACGGCTTTGCGACCGGCGCAGAAGACAGAAAATAGAAATAGAAACGCGAACACAGCTACCAAGATCTGCAACTTAGCGCCACTAAGTGGGTGAGTGAGTGAGTGAGTAGTGCAGCAGTGGCAGCAATGATGGTCTCTTACCTGTAGTTCAAGTAGTATGCGGTGCACTCGGTGCTTCCAAGCTGGAACGCAGCACGTGGCGATGGGCACTGCTGACAAGTGCCAGCACCGAAAGTATCTGAATAAGAATCCAACGGACACGCTTTACAGTTCACCTGACTCACATCAGACAGGTAAAATCCCGGTTGGCAGGGAGTGCATTGGACAGTTGTGCCCTCAGAGCCGACACCGCATGACGGCGCTGACGTAGGAGTCGATGTAGGTGGCGCAGAGCGAATAATTTCCATAGAATACGAGGACACTAATATAGTAGGCGTTGCTGTTGAAGGTTGGAAATGAGTGCTGGTCGTGCGCATGTAACTGAGCACGGAGCTAGAGGATCCTTCGATCATGGCTTTCAGAGAAGTATACGTTTCTTGCGCAGTAGCGCCCTGAGTTGAACTACTAGAATCCGCGTAATAAAACGGACGAACCGCCACCGTAGAGACGACTTCCAGTGACTGGGTGATTAGCGCGCGCGTCGTGGGATCGTATTCGTACGTCCCCGCGCCCAAATTATCCACGTTGAACTCGCACATGTTTTCACTCAATAAATGGCGAACCTACAAACAAAGTGAGGAGATAAGGGAATCAAGAGAGAAGAGAATGGGTGAGTAGGTGGCACCTGCGCGTCTCTGGCAACCAAACTAACGATTTCCTCGTCTCGCAGGCTCGTCACACTCGCGAGTATGGCCACCTTGAACATCAGCTCGTGAGTGGCGTCCAGGTTCCAATCGGATAGTGCAAGATTGCTGAACTTCATCGAAAACTCAAACCTGATTTCCTCGATTAGCGCCGTCGATGGTTGAGATGTTGGTTGAGATGTTGGCTGTGTCGGCTGTGATGTCGGCTGTGAAGATGGGCGAGATGACGGCTGATTAGTAGGCTGTGATGACGGCCTGCTAGATGGTTGTGTAGTAGGCTTTGATGATGGCTGTGACGTCGGCTGTGAAGATGGGCGAGATGACGGCTGATTAGTTGGTTGTCTTGATGGCTGTGATGACGGTTTACAAGAAGGTTGTCTTGATGGCTGTGAAGTCGGTTGTGAAGATGGGCGAGATGATGGCTGATTAGTTGGTTGTCTTGATGGCTGTGATGACGGTTTACAAGAAGGTTGTCTTGATGGCTGTGACGTCGGCTGTGAAGAAGGGCGAGATGACGGCTGATTAGTAGGTTGTCTTGATGGCTGTGATGACGGTTGCGATGTTGGTGCAGAAGGCTTAATAGTAGGAATATCGGTTGGTACCAGTGTAGGTATTGCACTACTTGGAATGGCACTTGGTATTGCACTACTTGGAATGGCACTACTTGGAATGGCAGTTGGAATGGCAGATGGAATGACAGTTGGTGTTATGGAAGGAGAAAAAGTTGGAGCTTCACTTGTTGATGCAATCGTGGTTGGGTTTGATGGTTTTGTTGGCTGTGAAGTTGGCGTCGCTGACGGTTCTGATGAAGGCTGGACTGTCGGTTGTCTTGAAGGTTGACTAGTCGGAAGCACTGAAGGCTGGACAGTCGGTTGTCTTGAAGGTTGACTAGTCGGAAGCACTGAAGGCTGGACAGTCGGTTGTCTTGAAGGTTGACTAGTCGGAAGCACTGAAGGCTGGACAGTCGGTTGTCCTGTCGGCTGCCCAGTCGGGCGACTAGTTGGATCTTGCGCCGTGCACAATCTTAATATTGTAAGACAAATTGCAAGTATAATATTAAAGTATGCCGCCATTTCTCAATAACACTCACTCACACTTATTCAACCTCTAGTGCTCACTCAGCTATCACTCATGCACACAATACACCTGGCAGTCTATTCTACTTATATTATAACACTCCCGTCTTAAGTCCCTTTTTCGCACCTTTGGAAAAAGGAATATGCGGCCCTCAGGGCAGTGTGCAGCGCGTTTATATTCGATTATTTGTGGAACGGAAGACGCTCGGTGTTGTAGGGTGTGCTGCGCATGTAAGATCGGTCTAAACGCGTTCAATCAGCTAGTTATTGGTACTAAATTATCACCGGTACCTCGCCGGTACCTCATCGCCAACAATCGCTGAATCGCCAGTCGAAAAAGGAGAAGGAAAAAAAGTTGAATAGTTACAGCTTGTACCTACAATCAGGCAAGTATTGGTAATATATAGCTTGCATTCATGGAGGACGAGAAGTTGCAGCGCCTACATGACACTCTGGCCAAGTTGGTTCCACGAGGGAAGACGGGAGGGCTTGGCTTCACTAGTAGCACCAAGCAAGCACATAAAAGAGATCCATCTCTACCACAAAATGGTGCGTTCGCTGATTAGTCAACTTTACCTTGATATTTACTAACTATTTACCTATAGCGTTGTATGCAAATTTCGTGAGAGAAGGAAGTGGGTTAGGATTGTATCATAAAAGGACTTTTGATGATGGGGAAGATAGTAATGGGGAAGATAGCGATGAAAGTAGTAAGAAGAAGAAAAAGAAAGATAAGAAGAAAGATAAGAAGGAAAAGAAAGACAAAAAGGAAAAGAAAGATAAGATAGTAGATATAGATGTAGATAAGGAAGAAGTTGCAGAGTTAGATGAGGAAGTAAGCGACAAGAAGAAGAAGAAGGAAATGAAAAAAGACAAGAAGAAAGACAAAGAGGAGGACATGCAGGAGGACAAAGACGACCAGTTGAATGATGACACAAATAGCGAGTCCAAGAAATCGAAGAAGTCGAAAAAGAATAAAAAAGAGAAGCGAGAAAAGCCAGATGAGTCGGAGGCGCCGGCGGCGAAGAAGAGGAAATAGCTCAATGTGTACATTAACTACAGCAAACTTACATTCTATAGCTGCTTCTTTTTGACTGGCCCTTGTGCTCTTGGTACTGCTGCTGATTGCGGTGGCCGTAGGGACTAACAGTGTTGTGTTGCTCGCGTCGATACGATGCGTTGTCGGCACTGTACCTACTAGACTGGAAACTTTCATCACGACCATACTTGTCCACACCCACAGACTGGTTCATGGACTCGTTGCGCCTCACCTTGAGTCTGCGCCCTTTCACTTCGTTCAAAGCGCGCTCAATGTCGTAACAAAGTTGCTCGAAAATCTCGGGTTTCATCGTCTGAAAGGTTACGTGTGCGAATCTCTTTTCTGGATTTATCAGTACGCCCCTCACTGGAGCCCAACGGCTGAAGTGCTTCACCAGGTCTTCCTCCAGTACATGGTCGGGCACGTAAACAATAAACATTTCGCAACGGTCTTCGTCGCTTGGTGCAACTTCGATTCTTTCACTAGAGGAAAGAGCACGTAGATCATAACTGCCTTCATCGCGGGCTCGCGCGTCAATCCCTCGGTCGTCTCGACTGCCGTAGGACGCCCTATGCTTCCCGGAATGCTCATCGGGGAAGCCCCCGCTGCGACTGCTGCTGTTGCCGTAAGAATCGCGGTGCCTGTCCCGCTGGCTGCCTTCATAGTATCCATCACCACCACCGCGTCCATATACATCGAGGCTTCTAGCTACATCTCGAGTGTCGTGGTAGAACTTGCACGTATCACCGTATGAACAGGACCTTCTGTATTGGAATTCGCGGCATATTGGTTGCGAGGACGGATCACCATACCTTGTTTCAATCGCATCGTCGCGGCTGTCCCTTCTCGCGCCATACGAGTCCCGTTGCCTGTCTCGTCGCATGTCGTCATAAGAACCTGCTCCACTTCGAGTACCGTCGTAAGAGTCGCGGTACCTCTCTGGGGCGTTATTGGGCTCCGTCAGCTCTTCTCTCGGCCTACTGAACTTGATATCCTCGACCATCATCCCGTTGATCCGCGCGCAACCAGGGCGCAGCACCTCGTCGTACAGCCGCGGCGGAAGCGAGGAAACGTACTCAATCTTGCAATATCTCTTGTCTGGGTGCAGAAACAAGGACATAATCTGTCCATACGCAGCGAAGTAGCCCCTTACATCTCCTTCTGTCAGCGTAGGCGGGACGTGGCCGACGAACAGGGTTTTCTCTTCCTTCGGACCCGCTTTGTAGGTCTCGGACTTGACGGCAACTGTGTTGCTCTCGACGCTACTCACATACTCCGTTGACGCGCTCCAAGTGCGCACACCGCCGGAGTTGTACCCCGAAGAGTACGCAGGCATGACCGCGTTGACTGTGGAGTTGCCGTATCCATAAGAATACACCGGTGGCAGCACCGCGTTGACTGTGGACTTGCCGTATCCCAACGCGTACGGGGACAAGACGGGATTCATGGTGGTAGTGCCATACCCGGATGCGTATGGTGCGCTCACGGCGGCGGTTGGCACGGCTGAGTATCGCAGCACGCCTCTGTTATTGTCGAACCAAATGCCACTTCTTGTGCTCAGCGCAACGGTGACCTCGCACTTGCATATGGTGTGGTTTTGTATGATTTTCTTCACTTCCAACGGCGACAAGTTAGGGTCGAAGAGCAGCACGTACTCGTCGTTGCTGGCGTGCTCCATGACGACGCGCTCGTTGATAGCCCGGAAATAGGCCACTAAATCATCGGAACGCAACGGATCGTTGGGAAATTTCTTGCGGCACTGAATCACTAACGGTCCGATCTCTCCGTTCTCCACGAAAACTGAACTTTCCGGATCCATTTCGACTTGCAGCTTCAACTGCGAGTGATTCGGCAGGTGCTGATCCCGGTACAAGACCTCCCTCGCCGCGGCGGGAGTGATGCTGTCGGAGAACCAAACGGCCCCTTTGGCCGCATCAACAAAGCTAACTTTACCTAACTTGGCGAAGTAATAGTAAAGCACGTCGTCGTTGCAGGGCGCGGGCATGTTCTTGATGAGCACCTTCAGGTGGCACGTCGACTTGCTCAGCTCGACGCCGTTGCTCTTGTCGGAGCTAATGAGGGTCTCATACAAGACAAAGCCGCGGATCACGTGGGTCTCGTTGAGGAGGCGAGTGAGGGTCGCAGTGGAGTTGTCACCGGCAAAGATAACGGTCCCAACGCGGTTTGGGGTGTCGACTATGGCGTGTTCCACCGCGCATCCGTAGTGCGCGAAGTACTTGATCAGATCCGTGTCGACGATTTTGCTGCTTAACTGGTGGATATGTATCTGGATCGGTGCTAGCTTGATGCTGGCGATGCCGTTCTTCAGCGCCGAGTCCCCCTTACTATCCGTTAGAGGCGGCTTGTCGATAGACATCCTGCCGGTCGCCTTCTTGTCTGTTTTAGGGCGTTTCACGCCCAACATATCCTTGTATTTCTTGAAGTTCTTGAGGAAGTAGCGCCCGGTGTTGCAGATCCCGCGCATGTTCGCCGGGGACTTGTAGTTCAGGTAGACCTTCAGCATATTGTGCAACTTATCCTTGTTGTTTCCGGGGAATTGCGGGTCGATTTCCAGCAACAGACTGATGGCGTCACTCAGTGACAGTCCGAGTGCGGGATTCACGTTCAACGGCAATAGGTCACTTCCAACAGTTGCATTAGCTGCGCTTTCTGTTGTTGGTGTGCTTGATGCAGCAGTCTCGAGGGTAGGTGTGCCACCCGCCGCGCTTTCCCCGACTCCCGGGAGATCACTAGGTGTCTGGCTTCCCGACAGCTTGTTGCCTATGTTGTTCACAGCGCCGTCGAAGAGAGTCACGATGATCCGCGCCAAAGCGATCTCGGTTTCGCCGTGTTCCAACAGCTTCTTGTCCATCAAATAGTGTTTGTTGTTCTCGAAGTACTCCATTAACCTGCTGTACAGCGCCGACTCCCGCCCTCCTAAGGGACCGCTCCACTCGCGGATCAACTTGACGGGCTTCGAGATGTTGTTGAAGTTGAAGCGGATGTTGCACAGCACCACGAATTCGTACTTATAGATGTCCGCGGCCGTGACCGGCGGAGGAGTCGTGTTGGCGGCGTCGGGGACGTCAGCAAAAATCTCTTTCCACACCTTAATGTCACCGAAAGCCGCTTTAAGCAAGAAATCAGCTTTGAAAAACACATTTTCTGCTTTGCCGGCAAGGAAGAGGCACCCTAACGTGTGCACCAGCGGGTTGTAGGTGTCGTCGTCGCCCTCGTCCGCGTCGCGGATGTTGGAGATGGTGGTCTCTCTCTCCATGTGCTTGGACTCGTGCAGGAACAGCCAGTGCGCGATTGCGTTGTAGTCTTGCACGTTGACTTGGTCGGGGATTTTGTCTAGTTTCAGGTTTTCCAACGTGCAATCGAGTAGCTTCTTGCACTGGCGGTAGTAGTTGGCGCGCGGTAATGTGTAGGGTTTCGCTGCTTTCTTGCTCTTACTCACACTTGCACTCACACTTTTCACGGCGGTTGACTCGGTGTTCTGGGAGCTCATATTGTCGATACTCTGGCTGCGTTGCACGCTACTACGAACACTTTCTGTTGCAAATAGCGCGAAACAAACTGCTTCTTGTGGTTGGGATGCCGCCAGCTCTTCCTCCGCGTCGATCTCGCCCTCTTCGAGCACCTTCTTAGGCTTCGCGACCACTTTCGGTTCCTTATTCTCCGGTTTCTCTTGGCTGACCACGTTCACGGGCTTCTCTTGAGTGGCGGCGACCGCATCTAGCGGCTGACTGCCTTCGACCGGGTCTTCCTCCTCCAGGTACTCCTGCACCATCAGCTTCTTCTTAATTTTTGTCACAGGGATTTCAGGCGCAGCGGTGCTTACCGACTTAGCGGTGCTACTACTAACTATAGCGGCTTTGCTCTGACTGTCAACGGCACTCGCCGCTGTTTTAGCTGTGGACTTCTGTGCGACCTCCTTCGATGCTTTGCTAGATACGGGATCCACGGCAGCAACAGCAACTGTTTTTCTATCGCTGTCTTCAGTGCTCGCAACAGCCGCTATAGCTGTGGATTTCTGCTCGACTTCCTTCGAAGCCTCGCTCAACACGGGATCCGCGGCAGCGACAGTAACTGCGTTGCTCTTGCCTTCATCGACAGACTTACCCTCGACTTCCTTCGATATCTTACTCGATATGGGATCGACGGCAGCTGCTTTGCTCTCGCCGTCGTCAGTGCTCACCACAGCCGCTTTAGCTGTGGACTTCTGTGCGACTTTCTTCGAAGCCTTGCTAGATACGGGATCCGCGGCAGCATCAGCAACTACTTTGCTCTCGCTGTCTTCAGTACTCGCTGCGGCGGCTTTACCCGTGGACTTCTGCTCGACTTCCTTCGAAGCCTTACTCGATACGGGATCGACGGCAGCTGCTTTGCTCTCGTCGTCTTCGGTGCTCGCCGCGGCGGTTTTAGACTTCTTGGTATTCGGCGCTGCTTTCTGCTCTGCATTCCGCGCGGACTCCGTTGAGCGCTTAGCCGGCAACGGAGGAGCCTCAACAACCGCGTTACTCTCACTATCTTCGATACTGGCAGCTGCTGCAGACTTCGCACTATCTGCTTTTGCCTTCTTAGTCAATGAAGCCTCGACGACGTCGTCGTCGGTGGAGCCCCTCGTCTTCTTCCTTCTGTTCACGTCG